>VTLG01013151.1_pt1 | contig 23025 bp, 8 predicted proteins | sample 4694571 | NCBI WGS metagenome assembly VTLG01 (sample SAMN12604809, study PRJNA352737) | marine metagenome | biome: ENVO:00000447; feature: ENVO:00000209|ENVO:00000569|ENVO:01000036; material: ENVO:00002151; isolation source: viral sequences binned using virsorter ...
CTGATACACATTATCACTCCACCTTATGGAAACCATATGTTATAGACATTACTGGTGCTGCTTCAGGTACAATATCTCCAATTAATCCAGCAATTTCTGCCTATAAAAATTCTACAGTTGAATTTGATTTAACTGATGATTCACTTTCATACTTTAAATTAACTGCACAGTATTCTGCATTTACATTAGATTTCTATACTGATGAAAATATGACTACTAAATGGGAGAAGAGTGAAAACGCTTCTACATTTTCAGTCAATTCAGTAGGAAAATCTGGTATATCAACTAATGCTAAAGTAACATTAACAGCAGATAATAATACTCCTTCTGTTTTATATTATAAGTTTAATCCAATTTTTGAGTCTGATATTCCTGCTTCTAAAGAAGGAATAGTAGTTGACGAAGAAGTTGCTCCTAATAATCAAGTAGCAACAAAGGACAGTTTATATGATGGTTCCCAACAAGTTACTGTTGGAATTGGTTCAACTAATTCATTTACATATACTATAGCGGTTGATCCAGAGAGGTCTTCCTATATTTCATCAACTTCTCGACTCAATTATACTACTAATTCTAAAACTGCTGTAGGTCCAATATCAGAAGTCGAAATTATTCAAAGTGGTACTAATTATTACGATTTACCTGGAATTTCTACAGTTAGCACCGAATTTGGTAAAAATGCAATTATAGAACCATTTAGTTCAAGTATCGGAAATATTAAAGATGTTACCTTGAATAATATTGGATTTGATTTCCCATCAGATAAAACTTTAAGACCATCTTTAAGTTTACCTCAAGTTTTAAGAATCGATACTCTACAAGCAATTGATCATATTGGAGTTACATCTGTTGGAAATGGATATGCTGGTGCACCAAGTCTAATTGCATTTGATGGTAAAACAGGAAAGCAAGTAGCAGGGTTAGATTTAGCTTATGATTTAAAATCACAATCAGTAACAATATTATCTAATACTGATGGTGTTAATAATGCTCCTCCTAAAATACTTCCTGTAAAGAATAGTAATGGTGTTGGTATTAGTACTATCAATTTCAATACAGCAACTCAAGATGTAACAGTCAGTTTAGAGGTTGGATTTGGTACAAATGTTTCATTCCCATTTGCTTATGGCGATAAGGTAATGATTGAGGGTGTAAATGTTGGTTTAAATTCTACTGGAAAGGGATATAATTCAGAAAGTTATAATTATCAATTATTCACTATATTAGGAGTTGCTCAGAATCCTGGTGGTATCGCAACTGTTAGATATAACATGTCTGAGCATTTCTCTGGTTCAGATACTCCTGGTAATATCGATGTTTTCAATTCTGCTGGTAGAATTATTCCTGAGAAAGATTTCCCAAGTTTTAATGTTAAATTAAAGTCTAAAGAATATTATGTTGGAGAAACTGTTACTTCTCCATCAGCAACTGGTATTGTTCAGTCATGGAATTCTATTAATGGAATACTGAATGTTACTGGAGATGATGATTTTGTAGCTGGAGAAGTTATTAAAGGATCTTCTTCTGATAGTCAAGGAATTGCTTCTTCTGTAACAACTTATGATTCTTCTCTTGATTTAAATTACTACTCTATAGTTAAAACTGGATGGCAGAGTGATTCTGGAATTCTTAATGATAATATTCAAAGAGTTCAGGATAATCTTTACTATCAAAGATTTGCATATTCTCTAAAAACAACAGTTCCTTATTCTACATGGGAAGATGTTGTTGGTTCTTTAAATCATACTTTAGGATTTAAAAAATTTGGTGATTTACAAGCAGAATCTTCTAATGTTGGTGAGTATGGATTGGTTGGTAGTTCTGAAGATAAGCAATCTAATGCTTCAGATTCTGAAATGGGAATCGCACCTATTCAGGATGTTGTTATTAGGTTAATTGATGTTATAGGATATGGAAATTTAAATACTGTACAGGATTTTGAGATTGCTACAGAAAATAATTTCCATGTTAATTCTAAAATAGTTTCTACAGAACTAACTTTATCTGGTGCAAGAGTTCTTACCGATTATTACGAATCAATTGGTAATAGAGTTCTTACTGTTGATGATATTAGTAGTCAGTTCAATAGTAATCCAAGGACAGCAACATTCAGTGTTGTTACTTCTTTCGATTTAGCAGATGTTAGGTCTCAAAAGTATATTACTTATGTAAAAGATAGAAGATTCTATGGTACAAGACAATTAATGATTGTTGATCTTGTTCATGATAATTATATTGGTTATTTGAATCAATATGGTAGAGTTGAGAATGTTTATGATTTAGGTTCTTTTGACTTTAATATCAGTGGTACACAAGGTCAATTATTATTCTATCCCAATAAGTATCAGGTAAATGATTTTGATATTACATGTCTTTCATACAATATAAATGATAATCTTTTATCTATCGGTAGTAGTGTATTTGGTGCTGCTGCAGAAGTTAAAACAAGTAGTGTAGAAATACCTGCAAATACTCCTACAACAATTGTAAGTCTTGCAAGTACATATCGTGCAGCAAAAGTATTAGTATCTCTTACTGCTGATAGTACTAAGATTGATGCAGGTGGAGAATTTGAATTTGATGAACTTAATGTTATTCATGATGGAACTACAGTAGATATAGTTGAATATCCACAGTTAATTACAAGTCCTGGTTCAACTAATCCTATACCTGGATTTGGAACATATTCTGGTTATATTGATGGATCTTTAGTGAAGATTGATTTCCATCCACATAATAGCACTGCTGGTGTTGGAACTACTTCTATAGTCAATACAATTCAGGTAGCAATAAGTAGTGAGACTTCTACTGGAATTGGTACGTTTGATATGAAACATGCCAAACTTGAAGGTAGAAGTACAAGTATTAGTGCTTCTGGTTCTCCAACTGAAAATGTGATTGGAAGTTATATTAATGACTATGACGCAGCATATTTTGTTGTTCAAATATCAGACACAACTAATGACAATTATCAAATCTCTGAAGTAATTGTTGTTGATGATTATGATAGTGCTTACGGCACTGGAGACACTTATAATGCAGAATATGGCATAATAGAGACAGTTACTGGATTGGGTACAATAGGAACCCGTATAACGGGTGCTGGAGCAGGTAATGATGCAGTGGTTGAATTAGTATTCACACCATTACCTAATATTGATGCACATGTAAATGTCTTTATGAATGCTCTAAGAGAGCAAGATGATACAAGAGATATTGTGTCTTTAAATAATGCAACTATTCAAACTGAATTTAATGAATATTTTGGTACAGAAAGAGACATTAAGAGATCATTTGAATTAAAACATGCAACAAACCCAATTTTTGAAAGGAGTTTTGATGGAAGTAGCACTGATGTAGTTAGTTTAACAAATGATACCATTCAGATAGCAAATCATTTCTTTGTTACTGGTGAAGAAATACAATATATCCATGCTGGTGCTGGTTCAAGTCAAGCACTTGGTATTGCATCTACTGATGGATTTGTAGGAGTTGGTACAACTGATAAATTACCATCTACTGTTTTTGCAGTTAAAGTTAGTGAAGATAAGATAAAAGTTGCAGAGACTGCTCAAAAGGCATTAATGGGAATTGTCAATACTGTTGATTTTACAAATGTAGGTATTGGTACATCTCATAGATTTGTTTCTAAGAATGCAAATGCTAAAGTTCTTGTAACTTTAGACAATATTATTCAATCACCTGTTGTTTCTACTGCAGTAACAACTCATTTGGCAGATGAAGTCTTTACTACAAGTGATATTGTTCAATTTGCTGGAATTACATCATTCTTTGGTGGAGATTTGATTAAGGTTGGTAATGAGATAATGAAGATTGAGGGAATTGGTATTGGTAATACAAATGGAATAAGAGTTCGTAGATCATGGTTAGGAACATCTCTTGCTGGATATGGTACTGGTGATGTTGTAACTAAGGTTATTGGTAATTACAACATTGTAGAAAATACTCTAAACTTTGTTGAAGCACCTTATGGAAATGTTCCAATAGGAAGTACTACTAATCCTCCAGATGATAGAGATTGGACAGGAATATCTACAGGATCTCATTTCCAAGGAAGAACCTTTATGCGTTCTGGTATTCCTAATACTGCAACTGAAACATATGCACGTAATTATATTTTCGATGATATTTCAGCAGGATTTACTGGAACTGAAAGAGATTTCACTTTAACTTCTGCTGGTTCTACAGTAACTGGAATTGAAAATGATAATGCTATCATTCTAATCAATGATGTGTTCCAAGGACCAGGAAGAGGCAGTGATTATGAGTTGGAAGAATCAGGTTCTACTGGTATAACAACAATTTCATTCACAGGAACTGCATCTTCAATTGCCTCTGATGTTAATACTTCAAATCTTCCTGTTGGTGGAGTTATAGTTTCTGTTGGTTCAACAGAAGGTTTTGGATATCAACCATTAGTTGCTGCAGGAGGTACTGCGGTAGTATCTACTGGTGGAACAATTTCATCAGTTTCTATTGGTAATAGTGGTTCTGGTTATAGGTCTGGTTCTCAAATTGCTAATGTTGGAATTCAAACTCAAGATTTAAATGCAACTTCTATTATAGGTATTGGAACTGCAATAGTAGAGGGAGGACATGTTACAGGAATTGCTGTTACTAACACAACTGTAATTTACAAACCAAGAGATATACAGAATGTAGGATATAACTCAATAACTGGAATAACAAAAATTACAACTGCTACTCCTCACAATTTAAATGTTGGTAGTGATGTGGTTGTATCTGGTATTGCCTTTACATGTACATATTCACCTGCAAAGGATATTAGCACTGTTTCATATAATAATGCTAATGGAACCATGACGGTTACTACATCCAGTGCACATGGTTTCAGTGCTGGTAAAGATGTTATATTAACTGGATTGGCAATGACTTGTGGTTTAGATAATGGTGCTTCAGACCATTACTATCCAAGAAATAGAGATAGAGTATATGATACTGCTATTTCTATTACAGGTACAAGTTCTACATCTATAACTGTAAATGTAACATCTGCTGGATTAAGTGATCAGTACACTCATCAATTTGATAGTGCAACTTCTGGAGCAGTAATTACTGGTGGTAATTACGGACATCAGTTTGTAGGTTCATCACCAAATGCTGTTACTGTTACTGGATGGACAACTGCATTTACTCCATCTAATGCTGTATACAATCCTGTAAATGGTGAATTGGTAATAACCAGTACAGCACATGGATTGAGTACAAGTAATACAGTGTCTGTTGCTACTGATGGAATTACATTTACTTGTGATATGGATTCCCATAGCACTAATCATTCATACCCTCGTACAACAGATCCTATTGCAGGTATTGCTACTGCTGTTACTGCAGTAAGTGCTGATACATTTACTATCAATGTTGGTTCATCTCCTATAGTAAATTACAATGTAACTGATGCCAATTATAATGCTGGAAGTGGTGAATTAGAACTTATAATCGGAAGTCATAGTTTAACATCAGGAAGTAGTATTAAATTAAAGAAAGAGTCATTAGGATTTAAGTGTTCTAAGGACAGTTATGCAACTGTGCATAAGTATCCAAGAGGTGGAGATCCTGGATACAATGGAGTAAAAATTATTGGTGTTAATAGTCCTACTAAATTTGATGTAAATGTAGGTGTTTCTACAGTACCAACATTCTATAAGTCTGGTGGAACTGTTCAAGGAGTTATTATTGCACCAAGAGGAGATGATCCTGCTGCGTCACAAACAGATGTTCTACAGGTAGTTGACGAATATTCTTTCATTATTAATAGTGGAATTTCTACAAGAAGACACTTCTATGCAAGAGGTGGAACTGTAAGTATTCCAATGAAAGTTGTTGTAGATTCTCCTATTGGATATGCTGATATTCCTTTAGAATACAGTTCAGTTTCTTCTGGAATTGGTTCAAATGCAACGATTGATGTTACAGTTGGTCAAGGTTCAAGTGTTATAGACTTTACTGTTAAGAATACTGGATATGGTTATGGTAATGGACAAATCTTAACTTTACCAATTGGTGGAACAACTGGAATACCTACAACTTCTGGATATAGAGAATTCCAAGTTAATATTGAGAATGTATTTACTGATGAATTTACTGGATGGTCTTTGGGTATGTTACAGTCATTAGATGACGTTTCATATCTATTTGATGGAAATAGATTAACATTCCCATTAGAAGAGTCAGGTATTCCTGTTTCTATTAGAGCAAGTAAGGGTTCTCCTATTAGTATTCAAGATACTCTTCTTGTATTTGTTAATGATGTTCTTCAAGTTCCTGGTAAAGGATATAAGTTTGATGGAGGAAGTATTCTTACATTTACTGAAGCTCCTAAAGCAGGAGATACATGTAAGATAGTTTTCTATAAGGGTAGTGGTGAACAAGATGTTAAATTTAGAGATGTTGTTGAATCAGTTAAACCTGGTGACATCTTAACTCCAAGTGCATACGACCCAATTCCTTCATATTTACAGGAAGAAGATAGAACAGTTACTAAGATTAAATCTACAAATACTGTAGATACTATGCCATATTATGGACCAGGTATTACAGGAGATCCTAATTTAGAAAGACCAGTTGTTTGGACAAGACAAACCGAGGATATGATTCTTAACGGAAAACCCCTTGGTAAGGATAGGTCATTGTATGAACCACGTATTAATCCTGCTGCTTTCGTTATTAAATCAGTTGGGGTTTCATCAACTCAAATATTTGTTGATAATGTAAGACCAATCTTTGATTCTCAGAATGAAAGTGATGCAAGTTTAACATTCCAGAATAAGATTACTTTAACATCTCAAGATTCTAAGGTAGGTGCTTCTGCAACATGTATTGTTTCTACAGGCGGTGCAATTACTTCTATCGATATACTTGATGGTGGAAGTGGATATACTTCTGCTCCAAGTGTAGTTGTATCTAATCCTGTTGGTTACGGTTCTACTGCTACTGCCACTGCTACAGTTTCTGCTGCAGGAACAGTTACAGGAGTGGTTGTTTCCTTCGCTGGAACTGGGTATGTTGATAGTGCACAAGTCTTGATTCAACCTCCTACATTGGTCTCAGAAGTTAATACTGTAGATTCATATATTGGAGATTATGGTGTTGTTGTTGGGTTTGGAACTACAACATCAAGTTACATTGATAAGATGATTTTCGATCTTTATATCCCAACATATTCAGACCTTAGAAAGACAAAATTAGTTGGAACTGCAGTAACAGTAAGTTCTTTGGATGTTGGAGATTACTTTATGGTATCTGCTTCAAATGCAGGTTCTGCTACTACATCTATAACTTCTAAATCTATTGCTAATGAGGTTATTGGTGTTGGAACACAATTTATTGATAACATTTATCAGGTAAGTGCTTCTACTATACAGCAAAGAGATGTTGTAGGTGTAGGAAATACTTGGGTACGAAGAGTTTATGCAAATATAAGTGGTCTTTCAACTGTTACTTTTGGAAGTTCTAATCTTACATTTGATTCTAATAATTTCACCTTCGATAATAATGGTGAAGGTGCAGGAAGTGGATTTGTTGGAGTTATGACTGCATCTAACTTCTTCGGTAACTTTAGTTGGGGTAAAATTACCTTAACAGGAAGGTCTGAGAATTCTGTATATGACACTTATCCAGATAATGGTATCAGTGGAATATCTACATGGCCTGTAGTACAACGGACAAATCACTTGAAGTCTGTTAATTACATTATCTAAATACTTCTAAATCTAGTGCTGAATAAATGGCAAAGTTAGGTATATCAACAGGAACCACACCCGATGACGGAACAGGTACTAGTCTGTTAGTAGGTGCTGCAAGAATTAATAGTAATTTTGATGAGATATATGATTATTTTGGAACTGGTACCGAACTTAGTTTTGCGGGTGGTAGATGGGTAGAAACTGATGTTGGTATTAATACGATAGGTAGTGTGGGTATTGGAACTACCAATCCAACATATTCTCTCACGGTAAAAGGAAATACTGAGATAACTGGTCTTACAAGTTTTGCAAATCCAACTGATGCTACTCATAGATTAGAAGTAGCATATTATGCTCAACCTACTTTGAGATTTCTGTCTGGTAGTGCTATGGCAGGAACCATTGAAGGTCAAATGGGAGGGTTGCATTTAAAATCAGTTGCTACAAAGGCAATTGAAATTAATGACAATGCTGCAGTATTTGGTAGTGCTACAAATTATTATGATGTTCAATTAAATAAATCTAATCTTGGTAGTACAAAAGTTGGTACAAATATTCAATTTATCCCTTCAACGGGTATTGTAAGTGCAACATCATTTAGAGGTGATGGATCACTATTAACTGGTATTTCTGCTAGTGGTACTGGTGGTAAGTTCGTTGCTAATGCTACTGGTATTCATACATTATCAAGTGTTGGTATAGGAACTACAACTGCAACTGGTGCTGTTAATACAGGTAATACATCAGTATTAAATGTTGGTGTTGTAACTGCCAATAATTTTTATGGTACTTTCAGTGGTGATGGATCTAATATTACTGGTATTGCTGTTACTAATGTTCAAACTGGTGGTGGTGATATAAAACTTGAATCTAATGCTTCTGGTGTAAGTATTACTGGTATTGCAACTGCAACAAGTTTTGTTGGAGATGGTTCTGGATTAACAGGTGTTGTTGGTTCTGGTTCTGGTATTGTTGTTAAAGATGGTGGTAGTGCAGTAGGAACTGCAGGAACAATTAACTTTGCTGATGGTTTATCAGTAACTGCTATTTCTGGTGCTGCTGTTACAGTATCATTTACTGGAGATGTTAATCATTGGGCAGAGAATACACTTGGTATTAATACATTAGGAAGTGTTGGTATAGGAACTACCACAATAACATCAATACAAAGTATACCTGATGCGTTAACTGTTTATGGTAATATTAATGTAACAGGGTATGGAGATGGACAAAGAGGTCATCTTAATGTTACTGGCGTAACTACTATGCATAATGGATTAACTGTTAATCACATTGAGATGAAGGATGCCCAAACAATACAGTTTGGAGATAGTGGTGAATTATGGATATGGCATGATGCTGGTGGTGATTCCATGATCAGAAATTCAGTTGCCACAGGTAAATCTTTAAAAATACGATCAGAATCTACTAAACTTAGAGATTATAGTGATACACAGTCTTATTTGGAGGGAACGGTAGCTCAGGATGTTTCTCTTTTCCATAATGGTGCAAAGAGATTATCAACTTCTGGAGTGGGAGTTACTGTTTATAGTGGAGCTCCAAATGTATCACTTGATATTAAACCAGGTACTGGATCTTTCACTGGTACTGTAGGTGCTGCTACAACTATTGATGAATGGAAGTTATCAGATAATTATTTTAGATCTGCTGAATATCAACTTACTGTCACCAATAATACTGGAGGATATGTGCAATCGCAGAAAGTTTTGGTAATGCATGATAACACTAATGCATTTTATAGTGAATGGGCAGTAATGTATGGTGGACAAGGATCTAGATTAGTTTCGGTTGGTGCAACTGCATCTGGTGGTTATGTAAGATTAGAAGTTACTCCACAAGCAGGATATGCTGGTGTAACCAGTTACTTCTTCAGTAGAACTGCTATAGGTTAAAATGTCAGATTTTACAGATTGGAAAGATACCCTTACCAAAGAACCTGATTCTGGTAAAAAATATTATGCTGTTGGATGTGAAACTGCATCTCAGTGGCAGCATATCGATTCTATCTTAAAAGAAGATGGAAGTAATGAAGAAGCAATTCCTTCAGAATCTATTGAATGTCCCGATAGTAAGGTTCATAGTCAAACAAGGGCAATTTATCTCTTGACAGATGAACAAGCTGCTTTTCTTAAAAATCACCCTCAAGTAAAGTTTGTTAATATAAGTCAAGAACATTATCCTGGAACCCATAGGGAAGATCCAAGTAATTTAATAGATGGATATAAAACTGATAGGTATTCTGACACCGTTTATAATTATAGAAATGCAACACCACCAGGATCTGCAAGTAATGAATTAGAGCAGTATAGAGTAGGATATCAAATAAAAAGAGTACAACAAAAAGAAGATCCTTGGGAGTATTCAACTATAAATGAAAAACTTCCTGATAGATTAAAATATTATGGAGATGGTTCAGATGTTGATATTATAGTTGGTGACACAAGATGTTGGTTTGGTCATGAGGATTTTTTAAATTCATCATGTCAAGGAGCCAATGCAAATCCTGCATGTACTCACGAAACAACTGGTATATCCTTTGGTCCTGACCTAAATCAAGGAATGAATGCAATGTATAAAGCAGGAATTTCTACAACCTTTGGATATTGTGATGTTTTAGACTTAGTATTAGATGCTCCATATTATATTGACCCAGATTACTTTAATGCAGATCCATCAAGGACTATAGTGAGATGGGATGGTACTACAACAGCAGCAGAAACCCCTGCAAGACTTTGGTGGAGTGATAGTACCAAAAGGTCTGCAGCATTTGCAGGTATAGGTGAAGTAAGCACAATTACAACATCTTATACCAGAGCAAATTGTAATGGAGATCCTGCTACTGATAATGCAACTGGTTATCCTAATTATCATGGAACATCATGTGCAGCTCAAGCATATGGTAAGACCAGTGGATGGGCATTTAATGCTAATAAGTGGTTCTGTAATATAATCGGTACAAGTAGTTGTACTCCTGAAGAGTATTACGATATGATAAAATTATTCCATCTACATAAACCCAATAGAAAATCTGATAATACTAAGAATCCAACAGTATCAAGTAATAGTTGGGGTTCCAGAAAAGAAATGTTAGGTTCAGGGTATTATTACTTTAGAGCAGGAACAGATGGAAGTGCTGCTGGTACATATTATTCATCTTATCCTGCATTTATGGCCAATTTTGCACAAGCTACTATTAGATATGAATATGAAGATTGGAGTGCAACAGAGGCTGGTAAAGAGATGATAGATGCAGGAGTAATATTTGTATGTTCTTCAGGAAATACTAATCAAAAATTAGTAAAAGCAGATCATGCGGATTATAATAATTATTATGCATCTGGAACTTATACTCCATTATCTTCTGCCTATGATACTTCTGGTGGAGTTAAAAGGTTTAATACTACCAGTAGACAGGGTTATCCTGGACAAATAGGAAAAACAGGAACTGGTAGTTCTACTAAGTATAGGACTATTCCAGTGGGTGCATTGGATGAAGATATGCAATCTATTGGTGGTGGTAATTATATAGAAAGAAAAGCAGATTATAGTAATATGGGTAATTTAATTAGTCATTATAGTCCAGGTAGAAATACTTTGGCATCAAGTTCTAGCTATGGAACAGTTTACGCAAGATATAGATCTACATATGAATCTACGGAAAAGGGTGGAAGTACTACAAGTTCTGCTACCAGTTATGATAGAAAGTTTGGTGGAACCAGTTCTGCTTGTCCAACTTCTGCAGGATTGATTGCTACTAAACTTCAATATAATAGAGGGTGGACTGTAGAAGATGTATTATCATGGATTGAGGCTGAAGTAGGAGATTTGACTTCTTCTGAATTATACATAGGTACCGAATCATCTACTGCAACTGATTCTAATTGGGCTGATGACTATTCTCTTGAAGGTGGTCCTCCAAGAATTCTTTGGGATGCTCCATCAGGTGGTGAACCTTCCGAATCTATAACTATGTCGGGAGTTGCTATGGATGGTGACTTAACTATAGACTTGCAAACCTAAATACTAAAAAAATACTAAAATGGCTGAAGGATACCCTAGAAAATTTGCAACTACGGAAGGATATAGCGTACTAGGTGTAGGTGGAACTCCTACTATCACCAGTCCTACTAACGTTCATGTAAAAGTGGCAGTTGGTTCTACCATTAGTTTAGTTGGAATAGTTTCTACCACCAATGACATGTATGTTGGAGTAGGAAATACTCAAGGTATGATATTAACATCTCCTAATGGAACTAAATATCGGGTTACTGTCGATAACTCTGGTAATCTCCAAACAGCCTCTGTTTAACTATAAATAAATAAATAAAAAGTTCTGTCAAAATGTCTGCAATTATAACTGATCAGATTAGAATATTAAATGCCAAAAACTTTGTTGCTGGTGTATCTTCTAGTTCAAATTCTTATTATTCTTGGATAGGATTGCCCAATCCTACGGATCTTCAGACTGATTGGGATAACAATCCACCAGCTCCCAAAGATTCGTTTAATGACGAGAATGAATATTGGGATAGTATGCTTGCATTGAAGAAGATTACTGCAGCAGATGCGAGACAGGTAGTGACAAGAAGAGCATGGACATCTGGTACTGTTTATGATATGTATCGGTCTGATTATAGTAGAACTAATACTGCTAAGGTTTCTGGAGCAACAAATTTATATCAAGCATCATATTATGTAATTAACGCAGATTATAGAGTTTATATTTGTCTTCAAAACGGAACAACTCCTGAAACACCTAATGGTAAATCTTCTTTAGATGAACCAACATTTATTGATTTGGAACCAAGGGCAGCAGGAACAAGTGGTGATGGTTATATATGGAAGTATTTGTTTACTATTAAACCAAGTGATATTGTAAAATTTGAGTCTACTAATTTTATCCCTGTACCTAATAATTGGGAAACTTCTCCAGACACTGCAGCAGTGCGTAATAATGCTGTTAATGGTTCTGTTAAGATAGTAACCATCACTAATCGTGGTGTTGGAATTGGTACTGCAAATAGAACATATACCAGAGTTCCTATTAGAGGAAATGGTAGTGGAGCAGAGGCGACTGTGGTTATTAATAATGACCAAACAGTAGATTCTGTAACTGTTTCAAGTCAGGGTTCTGGATATACTTACGGAAGTCTCGATTTAGATGCTGGTGGTGTTCCATCAGGAACTACTATTCCTACTTTTGATGTTATAGTAACTCCTGAAGGAGGTCATGGAAAGGATATTTATAGAGAACTTGGAGCATATAATGTTTTAATATATTCAAGACTTGAAAATGATAATGAAAATCCAGATTTCGTAACAGGAAATGAATTTGCAAGGATTGGTATTGTAGAAAATCCAAAATCTACACCAACATCGTTATTAGTTGCAGATAAAGCAAGTGCTTTGGGTGCATTAAAGATAACAGGTGTTGGTTATAGTAGTGCTGTATTCACTCTTGACGGTGAAGTAACACAAACAGTTGCTGCTGGTTCTACTGCGGTGGGTAGAGTGGTTAGTTATGACCAAACTACTGGAGTATTAAAGTATTGGCAAGATAGAACACTTGCTGGATTTAATACTGTTGGTACTGCTCAAACAGACCCCACTTATGGATATGAATTGGTAGATTTTACCAGCAATCCAACTTCACCTGGAACTTTAGACATTAATCATGCTTCTGTTGCTAATCTTTCCATAGAGTCATCATTTAGCGGTATAAGTACCGTAATAAATAATAGAACCTATTACCTGGGTCAATCCTTTACGAATGGAATCTCCAGTCCAGAGGTTGAAAAATACACAGGAAATATTATATACGTTGATAATAGACCTTCTATTACTAGATCATCAAACCAAAAAGAAGACATCAAAGTCATTTTGCAGTTCTAACGGATACTAAAGAATTATGCCACAACAAACGAATCTAAATGTAGCTCCGTATTTTGACGATTTTGATGCGGCTAATGATTTCCATAAGGTATTATTTAAGCCTGGATTTCCAGTTCAAGCACGAGAGTTAACAACACTTCAGTCAATACTGCAAAATCAGGTTGAACAGTTTGGTCAACATTTCTTTAAGGAAGGTACAAAAGTAATTCCTGGTAATACAACTTATCAAAGAACATATCTTGGCGTTCAATTAAATAATAGTTATCAGGGAGTTCCTGTATCTGCTTATGCTGACCAGTTGGTTGGAACGAAGATTACTGGAATGATTTCTGGTGTAACTGCATATGTAAAACAAGTTTTAAATGGTTCAGCATCAGATACGGGTAATTTAACTCTTTATGTTGATTATCTAAGTACAAGTACTGTAAATAATTCTCAAGTTGAATTTAGTAATTCAGAACAATTAACCTGTAATACTGATATTCGTTCTGGGTTGCTTGGTAATAATACAATTAATGCTAATACCCCATTTGCACAAACAGTACCAAATAAAGCATCTATTGTAGGATCTTCCTTTTCTATTGAAGAAGGTGTATATTTTTTACATGGTAATTTTGTTAATGTTGGGGATGAAACCCTTGTATTAGACCAATATAGTAGCACTCCAAACTATAGAATTGGTTTAAACATTAATGAAGAGATAATAAATTCAGATTTAGATGAAAGTCTTAATGATAATTCTCAGGGATATAATAATTATGCTGCTCCTGGAGCTGATAGATTAAGAATTACAGCATCTTTATTTAAAAAACCTTTAGATGATTTCAATGATTCCAATTTTGTTGAGTTAGCAACTGTTAAAAATGGTATCTTAAGAAAACCAGGAAAAACAGCAGATAGTCCTTTTAAAAAGGAATTAACAGATACAACTGCAAAAAGAACATTTGAGACTAATGGAGATTATACTTTATTACCATTTGATGTTACTGCTAAAGAATCTTTAAATGATAATGAAGGTAATGATGGATTATATGATGTTGAACAATTTACACAATCGGGTGATATTCCAACCGAAGATAAAATTGTATATAAGGTCTCTGCTGGTAAAGCATTTGTTAAGGGTTATGAGGTTAAGAAGGTAAGACCTACTTTAGTTGATGTACCAAAACCAAGGACTACCTTTACTGTAGAAGATGAATCTATTATTTACAATACTGGTCCTACTTTAAAATTAAATAGAGTTTTTGGAACTCCTGGAATAACTACAGCACATAATACTATTGTAAGTTTAAGAGATAGTAGAATTGGTGCTGGACATACTGGTGCAGCAGGTAATGAAATAGGTGTTGCAAGAATTTATGATTTTAGATTGGAGTCTGGGTCGTACAATACTGTATCAAATTTAAATGAATGGGATATATCTTTATATGATATACAGACAACTACCGAACTGACTCTTAATACACAATCTACTCTTACTACTCCAACACATGTAGAAGGTGCGAATAGTGGAGCAACAGGATTCTTGTTTAATCCAGTTACAGATAATGCTACTATAGAACTTTATGAAACTAATGGTAATTTTGTTAGGTTTGAACCCCTAATAATTAATGGAATTCAATCGGGAAAAATTGCAACAGCAATTACTTCTCATACTATATCAGATGTAAAATCCATATTTAGTACCAGAGATGTTGGTGCAACACCATATACAGGCACTGTTGGATTATCATCTATCTTTAATGCTGATGTAGTTCAATCAACTGCAGTATCTGTTGGTATTGCTACTATTAGTGCTGCCTCTGGTGGTGTTAGTACTGTTACAAGTCCAAATCCAAGATTTCCAGGTACTTTAGTAAAAGTAGATAATTTAGTTGAATTTAGTAATCCAGATAAATCAAATGATCCAACTTACGGTAAAGTAACTGCTGTTGGAACTGATACTATAACAATTTCAAATGTTGCTGATGTAGATGGTATAGTATGTGGTGATTTACCAACTGCTATTAAAGATGTTACAGACTTTAAGGTTTTAACTACTGAATTAGCAAAGTCTTCTGATAATACTTTATACACCGAACTTCCACATACATCAATATCTAATGTAGATTTAACAAATGCATCTCTTACAGTTAGAAGATCATTTACTGTTAGTATTAATGGTGGTGAAACAAGTTCAGTAACTGCAGGGGACAATGAAAGATTCTTACCTTTTGATGATGAAAGATATTCATTAATAAGAACTGATGGAACTACCGAGGTATTAACTTCAGATAAGTTTATATTTACGAATGGAGGTGCTACTCTAAAGATTGGTAATTTGGGAAGTAATACTACCAATGTCACTCTTATATCTACATTAACAAAGCTAAGACCTACTTCAAAGATAAAAATAAGAGATAGAGTTAACTCTATTATTGTAGATAAAACGAAACTTGGTGGTTCTGGTATAGGTTCAACTACAATAGATAATGGATTAACTTATGGTGATTATCCATTTGGTACAAGAGTAGAAGATAGTATTATTTCTCTTAATACTCCAGATGTGATTGAGATGCATGGTATATTTGAATCAGGAGATACTTCAGATCCATCTGCACCATTAATGACTCTTAATACTATTAATAGTTCATCTACTACGACTGCAGAGTATATTGTTGGTGAAAAAATTGTAGGTCAATCATCTGGTGCTGCTGCTGTTGTTGCATCAGTTAAAACTGCTAACCAAATTGAATTTATTTACTGCAATGAAGCAAGATTTGATGATGGTGAAAAGGTCAATTCTAAAGAGTCAAAAATAACTGCTACTGTTACAACTATTGATACAACTAGTTTTGATATTACAGATAGTTATAAATGGACTGATGGACAAGCAGATACAATTTATAACTTTGGTTATATAAAGAGAAATGCTGATGCTGATGCACCCACTAAGAAAGTAAAAATTTATTTCTTAAGTGCATATTATGATGTTAATGATAGAGGTTCTATAACAACTGTAGATTCTTATAGAACATTTGATTATGGTACAGAGGTGCAGGTATTTAATGGTATTAAAAATAGTGATATTATTGATATAAGACCAAGAGTTAATGATTATAGTGTTGCTGAAGGTACTCGCTCTCCTTTAGAATTCTATGGAAGAAATTTTGATGCTTTTGGAAATTCATCAGCTAATATTTTAGCATCTGATGAAACAATTTTAACAACTTTTTCTTATTATCTTGGTAGAATTGATGTTTTATGTTTAAATAAGACTGGAAAACTTCAATTGGTAACAGGAGTTCCTGCAGAAAATCCACAAAAACCAGCACCAAATGATGATGCTATAGAATTAGCTGTTATTTCTCTTCCTCCATATCTTGATAATGCGGATCAAGTATCTATTTCTTCTGAAGAGCAGCAAAGATATACAATGGCTGATATTAGAAGATTGGAAAAGAGAATTCAGAATTTAGAATATTACACTTCTTTAACTTTATTAGAAACTGATACTTCTAATCTATTTGTTTCAGATAATGATGGTTTGAATAGATTTAAATCTGGTTTCTTTGTTGATAATTTTGAGAATTTCCTTACTCAAGATGAGCGTTATATCAAGAACAGTATTGATACAACTAATAAAGAATTAAGGCCAAGTCATTATACAACTGCTGTAGACCTTATGTTTGGTCCAGTAGTTAATGTTGACCCATTACAAGATCCTACTACTGCTCAAATTGAAGGAGTTAATGTTAGACGTAATAATGGTATAGTAACCTTAGATTATTCTGAGGTCGAGTGGTTAAAGCAAGAATTTGCTACCAGATCTGTTAGTGTTACTCCATTTATTGTTCCTTATTGGAATGGTGTTCTTTTCTTAACACCTCAATCAGATACTTGGACAGATACAGTTAGAATTCAGGCAAGAACTATTGTAGAGGGTAACTTTAATGAGCAAGTAGCAAGAGCAAGAGATATTCTTGGTACAGACCCTCAGATAGGATTTGTTAATACCAGATGGAATGCTTGGGAAATTACTTGGGCTGGACAAACAGACACTACAACTAGGACTGATAATTTTAACAGAGGTGCTGGTGGTAGATGGAGAGAATCGGTTAGGAGATTAACAACAGTAACTACTCAAGATCAAAGGAGAAGAAGGTCTGGAACTGAAGTTTTAGTAACTCAAACAATGAACAATGTTTCATTGGGTGATAGAATTATAAGTAGAGACCTTATTACATTTGTAAGGTCACGTAATGTTCAGTTTACTGCACAAGGAATAAAACCATTAACAAGAGTATATGCTTTCTTTGATGGTAGAGAAGTTAGTCGTTTCTGTGTACCTAAGTTATTGCAAATAAGCATGACTACTGGAGCATTCCAACCAGGTGAAACTGTTATTGGTACATCGAATGGTTCATCAAGCAGAAATAGTACTTCTGCTTATATTCAATTTAGGGTTGCTAATCCAAATCATAGTGAGGGTGGATTTAATGTTCCTACAAGTACCGTTTCATATGATCCATACACTCAACAATCTATTCCTACAATATACACTTCAACATCAACTCTTTTGAATGTAGATGTTGCAAGTTTAGCTGATATTAGTCAAACTGATTTCTATGGATGGGTTACTTCAGGAATGCAACTCACTGGACAGACCAGTGGTGCACAAGCAACTATTACTGATGTTCAACTTATTGCTACATTAGCTGGTAATATGTCAGGTTCTTTCTTTATTCCTAATCCTAACAACAATACATTCCCATCATTTGAAACAGGTGCTAATCTCTTTAGATTGACAAGCGATTCTTCTAATGGTGTAGATGCAGTTACTAGTGCGGAACAAGAATACGTAGCACAAGGTACTCTTAATACTGTTAGAGAAGATATAGTTTCTACCAGAAATGCTACTCTTACTATAAGAGAAGTAACAGATGCTGATGCAATAAATGCGGTTCTTGAGAGAGATGTTCAAGATACAGTTACCAGTAGATGGAGAACTGGTGGTGACCCATTAGCACAATCATTTACTGTTGACAATCCTGCTGGAGTATTTTTATCAAGATTTGATTGTTACTTTAGAACAAAAGACGATTCTGATGTTCCTGTTAATTTCTCCATCAGAACAATGGAGAATGGACTTCCTACGCAACAAATAGTTCCAATGTCTGAGGTGATTTTGCCTCCAGATGATGTACAATTATCTACAGATTCAACTGTTGCTACAAGTTTCCAATTCAGGTCTCCAATTTATCTTGAAGCAGGAAAAGAATATGCAATGGTATTACTTTCAAATTCTGCTAAGTATAGTGTTTATATTTCCAGAGTTGGTGAATTTGATTTATCAAACCAAACATATGTTGCCAACCAACCTCTTCTTGGTTCATTATTTAAATCTCAGAATGCTTCTACTTGGGAACCAAGTCAGTGGGAAGATCTTAAATTCAATCTTTATAGAGCAGATTTCTTAGAAAGTGGAACATTAGATGTATATAATCCTCAATTGAATATTGGAAATGGTCAAATTGCTCGGTTGATGCCAGATTCTCTAAGTCTTATCTCTAAGACTATTAGAGTAGGTCTTGGTACAACAGTTGCTGACCCAGGATTACTTTTAGGTAATACTATTGTACAGGGTGGAACACAAGCAACTGCTAATTATGTTGGTTCCGCAGGAACAGCGATAGGATTGGATATTACAAATGTAGGTTTAGGTTATACTCCTGCATCTAGTCAATTAACCTTCTCTGGTGTTAATTTAGTATCTCTTACTGGTAGTGGAAGAAATGCAACTGCAGATATTACTATTGGAAATGGTTCTATCGTTTCATCTGGTGCTACCATTGTTAATGGTGGAACTGGTTATCAAGTAGGTGATGTCTTAGGTATTTCGACTATTGGTGCTAATTCCATAGGAAGAAATGCTAAACTCTCCATTACTTCTATAGGAAGTACATCTGAATTAATATTAGAAAACGTTCAAGGTAATTTTGTTGTTGGTTCTGCCAATACTTTAAGTTATATTAGTAGTGTCAGTGGTATTAGTACTGAGTTAAATGGTGGACAGGGTGGAGATGTACAAGTAGCGTCTATTGAAACTGTATCTGATGGTTTACATATTAAGGTTAATCATAAGAATCATGGAATGTATTCCACTGAGGATAAAGTAAGTATAATGGACGTAAAGACTGATGTTCTACCTACTAAGTTAGCAGTTGCTTTGACTTCTGGAAATGAAACTCAAATATCTGTTGAAAATGCATCACAGTTTACTACTTTTGAAGGAGTAGGAGTTGGATCAACTAATATTGGTTATGCAACAGTTGGGCATGAGATTATTTCATATACCACTGTTTCTGGTAACGTTTTAGGTAATGTTAAAAGGGCTGTTGGTTATCAAGGAGAAGACCCCGTTGGTCTGATTGGATTACCTCATCCTGTAGGAGCACCTGTTGTTAAGTATGAAATAGGTGGAGTTAACTTAATGAGAATCAATAAGGGATGGGGAGCAACTACTGGTCATGATGTTGTAGGTGAAATTGGTTTTGATTATTATCATATTAAGTTAGATATGTCTACTAAGTTTAATACTGATAATGATGATAGAAGTAATGATATAGGTTTCCCTCAATTATTCATTGGTCAAACTAAGTCTGCTGGTGGAAACGAAATAGAAGCATCACAAAATATACCTTATGAAATAATTACTCCTATGATTGGAAATGTTACTCTACCAGGAACAAGTCTTAATGCAGATGTAAGAACTGTTACAGCATCAAGTTTGAATGGTAGTGAAGTACCATTCCTTGATAATGGATTTGAATCTATTAATCCAAATACCAGTAATTATTTGAGCACACCAAGACTCATTGCTTCCAATATTAACTCTAACAACAGGTTAACTACTCTTCCTGGCGGAAAATCATTGGATATGAAATTAACTCTTACTACATCAGATAGTTGGTTAAGTCCTATAGTTGACGGTGAAAGATTATCTACAATCTTAACTTCCAATAGAGTTAATGTGCCAGTATCTGATTATGCGACTAATGCACAGGTTAAGACTCTTAATAATGATCCTAATGCATGTCAATACATTTCTAAAGAAATGGAATTGGAGAATACAGGAACTTCATTGAAGATAATATTAAATGCTCATATGCATGTTAATACAGATATAAGAGCATTCTATGCCATTAATAATGCACCAAATCAAGATCCAGTATTCGTACCTTTCCCTGGATATTCTAATTTGAATAGTAAGGGTGAAATTATTAATCCTGAAAATAGTAATGGTTTACCTGATAAGTTTGTAACTAAGTCTAATGATTATGGACAAGATTCACAATCATTATCATTCCCTGAGTACGTATTTACAGCAGATGAACTTCCATCATATCGTTATTATAGAATCAAACTTATTCTAACATCTACAAATCAAGTACATGTTCCAAGAATAAGGAAGTTAAGAGTTCTCGCATTAGCATGATTAAAGTAGAAGGGAACTATGATCTTGTAAGGGATCCTAAATCAGGGTCATTGATTAATATCAATGATTCTGGTTATGAAACATATTTAACTCAACGTGCAATTAAAAAGAAGAAGAGTGAAAAAGTTTCTACTATGGAAGAGGATCTTTCTAATTTAAAAAATGAGATAAATGAAATTAAATCTTTACTCAAGGAGATAGTCAATGGCAAGTAAAAATTTAACATTTGATCCTTCTGCTGGAGTACCTTATGCTGCCAACTTAACTCTTTATGCTGGTGCAGATTTTAATGCTACATTTAATGTTGTTGATACTTCCAATTCACCATATGACTTTACAGGATATACTGCATCATCTCAGATGCAAAAGAGTGCAGGTATAGGTGCAACTACAGTTCCTGCTACTACATTTACTGTGGGTATAACAAGTGCAGCAGGAGGTGTTTTTGAAGTATCAGTAGGTTCTACAGATACCAGAACATTGACAGAAGGTAGATATGTTTATAATGTTTTAGTTAGTTCAGGAGCAACAATTTATAATATAGTAAATGGAAATATTATGGTTTATCCTGGTATTTCTTCTGCACCCTAAATAATAAAAAGGTAGAGTGTGTAAATGGCACAACCAGCAAGTAGACAAGAATTTATCGACTATTGCAAAAGGCAATTGGGTGCTCCCGTGTTGGAGATTAATGTTGCCGATGAGCAAGTAGAAGATATTGTTGATGATGCTATTCAGTATTTCAACGAAAGGCATTTTGATGGTGTTGGGCAAGTATATTTAAAATATAAAGTAACGCAGGATGATATTGATAGAGGAAAAGGACCAGGTCAAACAGGTAGAAGTGGTATAACAACAACTACTGTAGATAAAGTTGTTGGTGCTACTACACAATTTAATTACGAAGAAAATAGCAATTATTTACAGGTTCCTCCTTCTGTTATTGGAGTAACTAAAGTATTCCACTTTGATGGTTCTAATACTGTAACAAATAATATGTTCAGTGTTAAATATCAAATGTTCTTAAATGACATTTATTATTGGGGTGCTACGGAGTTATTAACTTATGCAATGACAAAAACTTATTTGTCTGATATTGATTTTCTATTAACTACAGAAAAGCAGATAAGATTTAATCAAAGAATGGATAGATTGTATCTTGATTTTGATTGGGCTACATTAAATCCTGGTGATTACTTAGTTATGGATTGTTTTAGAGCATTGAATCCAAATGATTATACAAGAGTTTGGAATGATTCTTTCTTGAAGAGATATACAACTGCATTGATGAAGAAACAGTGGGGGCAAAATTTACTTAAATTTCAAGGAGTTAAACTACCAGGTGGTGTTGAATTAAATGGACGGCAAATTTATGATGATGGTGAAAAAGATTTAGAAACCATCAGAGAAATGATGTCCAATACTTATGAAATTCCACCACTTGACATGATAGGCTAATGGCATTAAATCCATATTTCCAACAAGGTGCGAGGTCGGAACAGAACTTAGTTCAGGATCTAATCAACGAACAGTTGAGGATGTATGGTGTTGAGGTGCATTATATGCCTCGAAAATATGTTACTGAAAATAAAGTTATAAGAGAGGTAGTACAGTCTAAGTTTGATGATGCATATCCATTAGAGGCATATGTGGACACTTATGATGGTTATGGAGAGAATCCAACACTTTTAACTAAGTTTGGTATAGAAGCAACTAATGAGATAACACTTACAATATCTAAAGAAAGATTTGAGGATTATATATCACCTTTGATGAAGAATGAGGCAGATGTAAAATTAACAACAAGACCTAAAGAAGGTGATTTGATATATTTTCCATTGGGAGATAGATTGTTTGAAATTAAGTATGTTGAACATGAAAAACCATTCTATCAGTTAAGAAAAAATT
>VTLG01014883.1_pt1 | contig 23022 bp, 22 predicted proteins | sample 4694571 | NCBI WGS metagenome assembly VTLG01 (sample SAMN12604809, study PRJNA352737) | marine metagenome | biome: ENVO:00000447; feature: ENVO:00000209|ENVO:00000569|ENVO:01000036; material: ENVO:00002151; isolation source: viral sequences binned using virsorter ...
TACTCAGCGCGCCACCGCTGGAGTTAATCTGTATTGCTCCGGTAGCATCGAGGTCAACAGAAGCCGTGTTAGTTGTTGCCAACGCACGGGCATCGCTGATGCTGATGATTGTAGATCCACCCTCCTGTAGGTTCACTCCACCTGTGCCGTTGAGGGTTAAAGCCCCTGCACTGGTAGACCACGTAGCAGCAGCAGCAGATGTAACAGTGAGCGCACCAGCAGACGTTGCAAGAGTTCCTGCATCTGTAAGGGTAATATCACCTTCGAGGAACAAGTCCTGCCATGCAGCTGAAGCAGAGCCTAAGTCATATGAGTCGTCACTCGCCGGAATAAGATGTCCTGTCGGACTCCATGTTGTATCCCAAACAGGGTCTGTTCCATCTGAAGTAAGGACAGCACCCGCACCTCCAATAGCCAGTCGTGAAAGTTGGGAGCTGGATGATGCGTAAGCAAGATCTCCTCTAGCCTGAGAATCAAAAGCATGGCCCGTAATTGACTCGTACTCTGCCTGAGTTATTTCCGTGCCTACGGTTACGTGTTTAAATTCATTTGCCATTAGCTTGTTTTTACCTCAGATAAATCTAACGATAATATATATGAGCGTTCTATCGCTGCTGAAGATGTTCTTCTTATATTCCTGCCTATTGGAATTAACGTTCTGTCCGTTATCCTTGTCCTGTACTGAGTCCCATCCAGATCTGTAAACAATACAAAAGGCTTTTGCCTCAAGGTATCCAGATCTGATAACACAGCTGACAAGACCTGTGTATCAGTCGATCCCCTTAACCTCTTTGCTGTCATTCTCGCATCTAATAGCTTTGATTGCAGTTTCCAATTCAAGAAATTGACAGGATTAAATACTGAATGGAAAACCATGTTCTTAATTCTTGGTGGCATTGATGTGTGGGAATCTGAACTCAACGCAAACTTAAATCGAATACGCTTAAACGTAATCGGAGTTGTTAGCGATGCCGTTAATGTTTGACTACCTGAAGAATTTATTTCCCCATCACCAAATGTTGTCCACGTACTGTTGTCAGTATCATCAAGCCCCGATGTTTCAATCTTGTAAGACACTGTAACTGTTCTATCTGAATCAAGATTCTCCCCCTCAAGCGTCAATTTGACCGCAGCCTTTTCCTGATCTGGGAAATTGAAGTCCATGAAAGATGTATAGAACTGTCCTGTTTTTCTCAGCTGCCTACCTGACACAAGGGCAGGGTGCTGGTTCTCAATAGGCAACCGCATCCTGATGATTCGGGGTTCAACAGTAGACTGCGCGCCAGAGGAACTGCTTGTACTTATATCTGAGTTAGTTGTTTTCCCAAACACAAACATACTGGATTTATTATTCGTATCATCCTTATACCTTGAAAGCTCCTGCACTTCATCCAGCAGAAAACCACTTATCGTGTGCGATACAAGTTCTGATGGTGACTGAGGATCATCTCTCTGATTACTCATTGCTATGAGATATATCTTCTGCTTCTTGTTTGCAGCTGTTGGGAATGAAAAAGGGAATGAGTAAGGAAACGAAATAAAGTCTGACCTTAAATCGTCAGGCACTGTGACATAGATATTGTTTACGTCCTGCGCTATTGCGCTTGCTCGACCACCAAATCCTATAAAACTCGTAGCCCTGAAAAGATAAGACACATCTTCCCATTGATCTCCAGGAATAAGGAAAGGTATTGACCAGAAAGCCCTGTCTCCTGACGTTGCATAGATCCGACCCGATCTGGAGATTACTTTCTTAAAGTTATTTGCACCTGAGAAGAAGTTAGCTTCCGGCGAGATATCTTCAAACTTGTTGAACGATCTGTCGTAAGAGAACAGGCCGTCTTCCTTACCAATTAGAAGCACATCGTTTGCTGCAAATAGATTTGTTACTGCCTTATCGTTGTCTCCAACTGTAATCTCTGAACCCCATGATGTCGCGTCATCTGGATTGATTGAGAAAGCAACAGTATTGGATCTGGACTTTGCTAAAGCAAAATCACCGTTAGCGTTCCTTGCTCTTGCAAAATACTTGGCGTAGTTCTGGTTTGCCGTTCCTGATGCAGCTGCCGTAAAAGCCCCTGATGTGCCGTCAGGAGCCGTTGCCGTCTGGTAAGCGGTTGTATCCCCTCTAGCAACGAACAGACGGCTTGTGCCGTCACCTGAGTAAACTGCTATATCTGTATATGCAGTAGTGTTTCCTTTCGGCCCAACAGAATCAAACCTTACACTTGATTCATTCCACTTGAGAATGTGGTAGCCACACGGAACATAAAAAGAACCCTGGAACTCTATTGCTTGAGCAGGGAAATCAATACCACCAGCAGGAATAATACATAGATCGTCTATATGAAATACATCGCCGGACGTACCGACAGTAAACTTGACTTCTACCTTGCTCGCAGAATTACTCAAGGTTTTGTCTACCTGCACCAACGTCCAGTCTGTTGATGTAACCGTAGAGGAATCAGTAGCTGAACTCCCATCATCTACAGTCATCTTGATATTGCCGGAGCCGGACTTACGTTTTACATATGCAATTACGCTAACCTTTACATTTTGTAAAGCAGTTACCGTGGTGGAGCCAACTCTTTGATATATCGTTCCATTGGAATCAGTAGCTGTTAGTTTTGCAGACTTATCCCCTGAATGAATATCTGCTGTTGTAGCTGTCTCTGCTGCAAGGGTTATATCTGATGTCGTCCATGAACCCGTGAAGTCCCCTTCAAACCTGCCATCGCTGAGAAATATATCTACTTCATCCTGTTGATAGCCAAGCGTAAGTTCATCTCTAAACTGTGCCAGCACTCCGTCTGAGTACCCGTACCTTGCCTCGTTACCAAACTCCTTGTCATTGCCCTGACCGAAGCCCCTGTGAAAGGAAGATACGTCATATGCCATAGCCAGTTGAGGGTCTATCTGTTGGTAGTTAGCATCATCTGTTGGTTGTCTTGGTGGAAGGAAAGGAGTCGTGCCAGTCTGATAACCCCCAGGCATACTGGGAGAATCTTTCCAAAGCGTTAGCTCAACGGTATTAGAAGATCCGTCAGTATTCTGTAAGACCACATCTGACTGTTGAGCCACACTACACCGCCACGTTTCTAATCATTGCGATTGGTGACATTCGACCAGCTCCTTCACCTACTCGATTACGGAAATGGTTGAACCTGTTCAAGGCTTCCCGTTGTTCAGTAGTGTCTAAGGTATCTATCTCACCCTGATACAGTTCCATTGCTGCATAGTTATACAACATTCTTCTTTGAGATTGATTCAGTTCTACCGTGTTAGATCCGGTTGTATCCAACTGCGTAAAATCAAGCATCCCCATACCACGAACAAGTAAGTTCCGATCTTGAGGTATCCCCCCAAGAATCCTGATAGATGAGCCTTCTTCTCTCCATGAGAAAATCTTGTTTATAGGAACTCTTGGGATCTCTGACTGTCCAGCTGTAACTACTATCTCATCCGCATAGAAGACAAATGCAGTTCCACTCGTAGCAGAAACTCCTACCTTTATGCTTGAACTAACACCGTCCGCAACAAGGGTGTGCGTCAGCCTTTCCCATCCAAGACCTGAATGGGTAGACCCAAGACTGACGCTGCCACTATCCAGTTGGATAGCAGCACTGACCCTTGAAGCAGTCCTGCTGTAAACCCAGATACCTACGTTTATCTCTTCTCCGACATAATTCGTGCCGGAAGGAACAGTCATAAGTAGGGTGGCAGTTGAGCTTGCGGAAACTGTACATTTACCCGACTGCGTTCCTGCATAGACCATGAAGTTATCTGGGCCTGTTGTCTCTTCTTCAGCAGCAAGCGTAATATTTGAAGCTGTCCAATCTGTAGATATTGTGCTGTTTTCAAAGTCACAATTGAGAGTGCCAACAATATTATTTTCGTAAGACTTAGCATCTATGCGAGGCTCTACATATATCTGGCGTACATACCCCGCAGGAATAGAGGTTGGTCTTGGATACAACTGTTGGGAAGGAGCAAGGGTTATGTCCCTGTCGTTCACCTCAACGTATAAAGATGGGAAGGCATTTTGCCCACCCGCCTGCAATGTCTCAAGTAAAAGATTAGGGTCATACCTGTAAATCTCAAAGGTTGTTCCTGTCCCTGAATCAGCTGAAAGATTCGTGCCAGTAATTGTGATTGTCCCTGAAGACCCCGTGAAATCACTTATCCTTCGGATTGTATTATCGTTGTTTCCACTCGTAATCCGAACAAAAAAATCATTGAGGATGTCATCTACTGTGAATCCCCTGTCTGTAAGACCTGTAGAAACCACGCTTGTATTCGTGGTAACTGTAGTAGTCGTGCTAAACGAGCCAACGTAAGCACCTAAAGTACGAGCGTACTCAGGCAGGATAGTGTCTACGGTTGATGTTGTTGAAATAGTTGCTGGCATTAGACTAGAACCGCCATGTAGTGAATCTTATCGCCGTTAGTCGCAGCGTCACAGTAGAACTCTGAAAGATCTCCAGGTCTTCCTTCAGTAAAGTCTACAGTTTCGCTTCCTCCTGCTGCTGCAAATTCTATACCCGCCACGGAAGATGAAACAGTAGAAGTTCCGACATATGTAATGCCAGAGTTTCCAGGAGGAGCCTGAAACCTTACACGCCTTACAGGAGTAGGTGTAGATGAAACCTGAACTCTGGTTCCTGCGGAACTTACAGTTTTAGTACCTGCTGTAACTGAAGCCAAGTCACCCTCCAAAGTCCGCTAACTGGTCAATGGAGAAATATCTTTCTTTCATTTCCTGAAGACCGCTGGGATGAGTAAGCCTTGTGTAGACCGTATACCCCTTTACCGTCCCAAAGTCATCTTCATCTGGAACCAAAGTAAACTTTGGCTTCTTAGCGTAAACCCGTTCTAATGCTTGCTGTCGCTTCAGGGCTTCAAAGTCAGTAGTTTCAAGTTGCTCTCGCGCCTGTTCGTATGCGCCTCTTGCAGCTTGATCGCTATTGTTCGCGTGTTTACCAACAACGTCCTGCGCCATCTGAGCAACAGATTCATTGTCGCCGTAAGCATAACGATTATCCGGTATAAGAATCTTTAAGTCCTTATCCGGTACATCTACCTCTACAACAGTCTCATCCTGCTTCCTTACAAAATGATTTTTGCTGTCAGCCATTAGATAGCATCCATTGAAGATACAATCCCTGATGATGCTGTACCGTATGCAACTTTCAAAGATGCACTTGTAGAAGTAGTTCTTATAAATTGAACAGCATTAAGTACATCCTCACCCTTTAGAGTGATGCTGCCATCTGCTGCTATTAAAGTGCCTTCAGCTGTAGTTGGAGCAGTCCCATCAAACCGGAAACGTACAGCAGCCGTGTCACACTGAATGTGGGCCTCTGACGCTTCTGAAGGGACACTCGCAAGCGCAATTGCTGAATCAGCTACAGCGAGCTTTTCATATCCTAATCTTGCCATATCAAATCTTTCTAGGTGTACACCTATCCCTAGCAGGGGAGGAAACCCTGCCCCCGCTAGGAAGATAGTTTATGTAGCACCCGTTGATGAAGTCCACCCAGTACCGTCAAACTTGAACCATGCACCATAATTCTGGTCAATAGTTCCAATTACGTTGTCTGAGTTATTGCCATCCCGAATGGTTAAGGTTTCAGCCCCATCAGCCTCGTTCTGTACATAAACTTCCATAACAGATGTAGTTACACCCGTTGAAGAAGAATCAATAGCTACGAGGTCGAGGTTCCGCCCTGACCCACCTGGATCGACAAGCTGTACTTTATCGGAGCTTTTTGTAATAGTAAGATCGGCTGCACCAGACATAGTTGTTGTTGTGCCATTCCTACTAATGTACTGCTGAGTACCTGCTGTCATTTTAATCCTCCCGATGCTTGACGCTAATATGTTTACTAACGCCCCGCTCGGTTTCAAACTTTCTCCTGCATCCTTTTACAGTACATTTGAAAGTTTTCGGTTTTCGATTTTCTCTTGTCTCACGCATTTCCAGTGTATTAGCTAAAGCCTGTAACCCCACCTCCAGATCGCTCTCTCCGGTTGCAACCGTAGAACCGTCTTCTAATGTCTCAACCCCAGAATCTGGAGGAGCCATGAGCCAGTCTTTTTCTACTGCGGTGACGAGTCCGTGAGTAACACCTGGGTACTTAAGAGTTTCCCATACCCCATTAATCTGACGATAATAAATCGCCTGATCTGGAGTAACGTACTCCGGCAATGGCAGTTCTTCTAATTCGTGCCTCACCAAATATGCCTCAACCATGTCGGGATGTCGGCTTATAACCTCATCTCGCCAGTGATTCTGCATTTGTTCAGGAGGAGAAACAACTGGTTGTTCCATTACTTTCGTCCTCGCTTTCCCCGTTTGCGTTTTTTCCCACTGATTTTAGAAACAGGTTCGGCTGCGCTGCCTACACTGTCCTCGATCTCAGGAGGTGGAGTCCAATCAAATAGTTTACGTGTTGGATCTTCATGTGTAACAAGAGTTCCATCTCTCATTTCAGAGGTGGAATAAGGTTTGTTTCGGTACATCTCTGCGGAATGACTCGGAACGACTAACTCTGAACCATCTCTCTGGTCATAGAGTGTCACCTTTTCCGCCCCAGGCGGAACATCAAGGTTTAGCTCTGCAATGGAATCACTCAAGAAACGCTTTACCGTTCCCTGTTTTTTAGCCAACCATTGCGAGGTGTCCTGAGTAACCACAGATAACTCCTAAACTAAATCGCGTCTGTTGCAGAGTATATTTCAACTCCCCAAGTATCTACGATCTCTGACTCACCCCATGTTCCGACGGTAACTATTTCAGTACCACGGAGAGATGCGTCCCGTTCCTGTTCTGCATGGATCTCTATTTCCATAGCAAGGGCAAGAGCTTCTTTAGCAAAGACTCCACCCTTTGAGTCACCAGACCCATCACGGGAGATGTTGCCATCTTCATAGATAGGTACACCAAATACCGGGTCGTTACCTCGCCAGTATGAACTGATGATATCTGCTGACGGTCCTTCCGGCACAGTCTGTGCTGGCATACCGGAACCACCCGCCTGGATACCTGCGACTTCCTGAGTCAGCCTACGAATCTGCTCTGGATGTAAGACCGCATTTGGCTTACTAGGAGCAGGGCCATAAGTTGAATCGTTATCTGTACGCAAGTACGAGATTGCGCCAGCGATAGTAACAAATGTTGCATTGCTACCAGCACCTGGCTTTGAAGTGCTAAACCCATCGAGAAGAGTAAGAAGGTCACTGTCCAGCAATCGTCCCACTGCACGACCGTGCATAGTTCCTACTGCTGAGAGTACATTCTCATTATTTTCGTGAGCAAGTCTGTCGCTGACAAACGAAAGGATACCGTGTTCAGAAGCCGTCAGGTTTACGACTGTCGCCGTTACCTGTTGAGGCGCAGAAATATCGACACCTTCTGTCAAAGCAACCGCAGACTGCCTGCCCCAAATTGGCACGTTGATCTGTTTTGCGCCTGATTCAATATCATAGCGAGAAACGAGATCTGCCATAGGAGCAGAAGGCTCTACGTTGTCTATTGCTTCAGCGACAATGATTTTTGACATGTCTTCCAGACTCGACGAATCTGAAAGTGAAAGGCCTGTTGCCATTGTCTTTTCTTTCTATAACGTAGCCGAACCGTCAGATCTTATTTGCTTCTTGGCAGCTCTATATTGATTAGAGTCTAATTTGCCATCCGCAAACATCTGTGCAGCTTCGGATATCGTGCTAATTGTTCTTATACTTTTTTGTGGCGCACCCTGAGTTGATGGTGCAGATGGTGGTGTTCCATTGGTTGGCGCAGGCTGCTGGTTTGCAGAACCCTGCTGTGAAACTCCAACAGTTTTACCTGCCAGCTTTTCGATATTCTGCTTTGCAAGTTCAATGGACTTCGTGACAGACATATTTTTCTGCCACCCCTCCCAAATGCGAGGGTCTTCCTTTTCGATTGCAAGGCTGTTTTCAGTTATGAGTTCCTGCGAGGCCGTAGCGAGCGCAGTAAGATATTGATTCGGCTGCTCTTGCTGAATCTGTTGCGGTGCTGCCGTAGCAGCCCGTCCCTGTAACACCATTTCTGCAAGTTCATCTTGCCCAAGATTTAGAAGTCGTTCTTTTTCAGCTTCATTGGCTTGTACTAGCAAAGGCTCTAAAAGCGTAGAAAACCTGGACTCCATTCTGGATTCCATGTCCGCAAATTTCTGCCCTGACATTTGAGCCATTCTTCCCTGCTCACGCCCCATCTCAGCTTTTATAGTTTCTCTTATTAGAGACTCCATATTCGGCTGTTCAGGAACAGCGTTCTCAGGTTGTTCCGTCTGTACTACTGCTGCTGGTTCTGCCTGTTCCGTAGAATTGTCGGCAATAATCTGCTGTGCAGTTTCCTCTGGACTCTTCTGTTGTGCGACTTCTTCTGCCATGTCCGTAGACCTTTCCTATCCGTAGATAGTTCTTACTGTACACCAGTTGGAGAAACTGGTTCCCAACTAATATAGTCTTTTTCATTTATTGGAGGCTTCTTCCTGAAATGTACCTGTGCAGAATCTGTTCTGTGATTTTCCTGTAAGTTTTCTGCGTATCCAAACCTAAAAAGAAAAGCATCCAATCCCAAATTTTCTTCTCGTAATGCCTTACGAGTTCTGGACATATAACTGGTTATATATTTAATAAGTTCAGTTTGTTCAAATAACAACTTTTGGTTTGCGTTCCCAGTATTCCAAAACTCATATCGTGCTTCTATATCAGGGAGATCCATGTTGAACTTTTGGGATGCCATTTCCATCGCAGCCTGTCTTGGAGCATCCCAGTAATACTTATATCTCTCTCGCATGACATACAGTTCTTCTAATACTGGATGTAAGTCTTTACCTGTTTTCATATATTCCTGAACATAGTTAAAGGCTTCTGGCCCATATTCATTTACCCAATTCTGTTCAGCTTCACTTCGTCCATCATAATCATAATAATCAAGACCCGCTGCGCTTTCCTTTTCAAACTCCTCGTTGAATAAAACATTGTTGAGATACGTTTCAATCCAAACTTCTTCAGGTCGTTCAAACCCCTTGAGAGTTTCTTTACGTGTCAGATACTCTAAGGCTTCTTTGTACTCTCCCAGCGGATCGTAAAGCTCGTCATAGTCATCCCTGTACTTAGCTGTTACCTCGCTATACTTTTTACGAAGCTCTACAGGAGTCCAATCTTTCAACTCATATTCCTGAAACAGGTCATCAAGATCTATTTGCTTTTTATCTTTTAAGTCTTTCGATTTCTGATAATACAAATCAACAACACTTGGCTCTACCCCTGACCTACGCCTGCGCTCATTAATCAACTCAACAGTTGCCTTGTATTCAGGAGCAGATTCAAGTTCAGTTCCTTCAGCATCCAGCTCGCTATAAACTTTCCTTTGATTCAAAGGATCTAAGTCATTGAAGCTAGAGAACCCAGGGAACATTTCAGCTGTTGCCTGATCTAGCAATAATCTTCTGCGCTCATGCGGAGAGTTCGCCCTTGTCCGCAATCCAACAAATTCTGCTGCAACAGCCCGTGGCCCGATCCTGTAAGGATCTCCCATCATTACATCCTGCGCCCAGAAAGGTAACAATTTTTCGCTTTGTGCAAACGAGAAGTCTTTTAACCCTTCGTAAGGTTCTCCGAAATAATCCTCACCTGATATAGCATCCATTAAGACTGACCCGACCGGAGCAGTTGTAGCCCTCTCCCTTATAAGCCTGAACCAATCCTGATCCTTGTATCCACCATCAGAATCGTACTCCCTGTACAGTGCGTCCTGATCGTCAGGCCCTGCTACTGTCCTGAATATCGCTCTGGGAACAGATACAAAGTTGCTTCCTGGGCCAACCCAGTCGTCACCAATTTTGATTTGCAAATAATGAGGCTGCGTTGGGTCTAGGTTTACTGACTCCCCTCCAAGTGCCTCCCCAATAGCCCATGTGTAGCCCTGTAATGCTCCCCATCCAGCCAGAGCTGCCTGTCGTGCATTTGCTCCTGCTGCGCCACCTCTGGTTGCTGCATCTGTAGTCAGTGCAAGAATAGATCTTGTCATTCTTGGAGAGAAGAACAGGAACGTATTCTCAAGCTGCCTCTGGAATCCTCTAACACCAACAGCTCTTGAGGTAAGAGTTCCTGTAGCTTTTTCTATAAACTGCGCTAATTGAATTTGTTCATCAGATGTCTTTGCTCCAGCCTTTAATGCCTTGTAAGTATCCAGCTTGAGCTGATCTACAAAGGTTGACCATCCAGACTCAAAACGATTCAAAAGATTTGTGCCTGTTTTTCCAGCCAGTGAGATGTCATCTCCTACTTTCCCAAGAATCTTTGATACGGGGCCTCCGGCATTACGAGCCTCAAAGATTTCTACCGTTGTACGACTTAAAGTTCCTGTAGCAGTTGTAAATTCCCTGACGTTTTGCACATCGTCAGCATTTTTATATAGCCTTGCTCTAACATTTTCAGGGCTGGAAATAGCTATAAATGCTTCTTTAGTTGCATGGGCAAGAGCCTGATGCAAATGTACTCCCTGCATAATTTTTGTGTTATTAGCTGTAGCAAGTCCAGACAAAACATCATAAGAGGCTTTGCCAAGAATACCTGGGCCATAAATAAGAGGTAAGCCAAAGTCAAAACCTGTACCAGCAAGACGGCTTATCCTGCCTACATCTTCAAGAATCCTTAATGGACGCTGCACTTCGCCAGTAGCTTGGATATTTCTGATATTTCTCCAGAACGGTTCATCTGACTTGATATAGATGTCATAATCTTTTGCAAATTTCTGAGCCAGCTTTGTGTCCTGAAATACTAGGTTCCCATACAGCCGATCTTTTGCTTCTGGACTACCTACCAGTTCCCGCATCCCATACTTGTTAGGCGCGCTAAGTCTCTGTCCTTCTTTAACAGTTTTCTCAAACGCAGACCCGACTCCGTATTTTGTTTGAAAGGCTTTACTGTGTTTAGCTAACTGTTCAAGACGAGTTTGTAATACAGAATCTGCAATCTTTTGACCCACGTTCTGTGCATACAAATAGATTGTATCGTCGGGAGTTACATACTTCCTTTTCCCCGCATCTATTGCATCTATTAACTGGTTGGCGTTTAGTAACCTATCTTTATCGAAATACTTCTCTAAATTGCGAGCTGCTCCTTGAGGTATACCGAAATCTTTAGTTTTGGCTAAAACATGTCTGGATGCGTATGCACCTTCCTGCATAAAGTGTTTGGTAATCTCACTCATAGAATCGAGTGGAACCTCTACAGTTTTCCCCTTTACAATTTTTTTCGCTGTAACAGGGACTCCTGCCTCCATCATCGACTTTGCCATCTCTCCGTAGAATCTGGCATGTTGAATCAACAACTCGCCTGCATCTGTTACTTGTCCGTTCTGCCAAAAAAGATTGTCCTGTTTCTTAAACGAGTCATCAATTTTGAATACAAGTTGCCTGTTTCTTGCAGTACTTAACTGATCTATCCCGACTACTCGATTTACGACATCTGAGAAATGAAGTCTCGGCTCACCTGCTATCTCAAAAGAGTCATCAAGTAAATCAAGCTGATCCTTGTCAGTCGTTGTCTTCCGTATGGCTTTCTTTTGCTCATCTAACCTACGAAGTATCATCTTGTAAGTATCAAGATCTCCAGTGAAGTTTATAATCCCGTTATTCTCAAGGCTGTCCCCTAAGATGTCTTTAGATCGGGCTGATGTCTGAGTTATAAATTCATCTGCTGATGCTGCTGCCTTATTAGAAAGATCGTCTACGATAAAGGCATGTTTTAGTCGTTCTGCACCTATAGTTGTGAAGTCTTCGGAAACATTAGCAAGCGTTCTCGGCGTAATAGCATTTATTACAGGAGCAACAAATCTCACAGAGAAGCCGAAGTCCCTGCCTTCTAGTGCCTTAAAAGACTTTCTTAGAATTTCCTGAACCTTAGAAGCCTGCTGGTTCTGAAGGGCATTTGTTGCACGACTATTTAGTGCATTAGAAGCAATGTTTTTCCTCTGATCTACCGTTAGTTCTGTAAAAAATCCTGTTCCTTTTAACGCCTGACTTTCTGATATAGGAACCAGAGAAAACCCAAAGTCTGTACTCCCAGCAATTTCATCAACGCCTCGATGCTTAAGATCTGCTCTTACCGTAGCTATGTATGCCTTCACATCAGGAGTGATAAATTCATCTTTTATACCGTTAGCTTTCAGCCACCCCTCAAAATCAATGTCATCTATTCTCTGACGCTGCGCGCCTAGCGAAACAAACTTTCCCCCCTCACCTCGTCGCTGTATTCGGAGTTTTTCAATATCTCCAGTAAATCTACCTCTAACATCCCTTATCGCCTTAAGAGGATTCTCTTTTGGTCTAGCTTTCTCTACAAATTCAGCAAGTTTTACATAAGCACTTTCAGGAGTTAAAGCCGTTACTGGTGTTGTTGGTGTAATAGCACTCTTTACTTTTGATGCAGCAGTTACAGCACTAGATATTCCTGGAAGTGTAGAAGCTGCCGTTACTGCTTTCCCTGCACCTAAAGCTACACTGGCTGCTTTCAACCCTTTACCCGCAGGCCCGATAAGAATTAAAGGGTCAAGAGCAAATTCCATCGTACCCTTGTAATACTTGGGAAGATCGGTGTCCTGATAAGCTCTACGGCCTGCACGAAGACCTGCATTTAAATTACGCAGCTCTGACATGAAGTTCCAGTCTTCACCTGTTTCTTCCTTGAAATACTGCTCTTTCCTATCCTGCCATTCTTGAGAGGCTTCATTTGAAATACCTAGATTGAAGGGCAGGTTTAACCACGGCATAGCAGTAGAAGCAGTTATTTCAGCCATTCTCTGAAGCGGGTCAGCCCTGCGAGCTGCCTCAGTCCCCGCTGCCATGAACTGTCTTAAGCCTGCACCCTTACCCTGTTCAGCACGTTCCTCCATAACTTCACGGAACTGCTTATCAAATTCCTGATCCCCTGGGATAAGGCGCGCACCCATGCCTACTGCCGTACTGATCCCAGGTTCTATGTTTTTAAGAACTGTTAATCCTGCCTCTGCTGCATTTTCTAAAAGACCCGAACCGAAGAACGATCCAAACTGAGGCTTCGGTACGCTTGGCGCAATGTCTACGCCACGCAGCTGGGTAGTGGGATCTGGAGGTGGAGTTGTTGGTGGGAAGCCCTGCGGAGCAACTTCAGGAGTTGGCGTTGGCTCCGGCATCATCCCACCTACTGCACTGTTAAGAGCTGCACGTTCTCTGGCAAGTTGCTCTGCCTCTCTTCTGGCTTTCATAGTCTGAATCATTGCAGCCTGTCTTCGCTGCCTGTCTCGTTCTATCTGCTGAAGAAATGACTGGGTTTGCTGCTCAAAAGGATTTGTAGTAAATGGACTTACCATATTAGAAAGTGCTTGCTGCTAAAGTACCTTTGCCTGAAGATACTCCAAAAGGTGTAACTTCACCTAAAAATTGTGGAAGTTCTTGTCCTGCCATTGCAGCCTGTGCCTGAAAGCCACCTTTTTGAAAAGGAGTTGCTTTCATATATCCACCAACAGTTCCTCTGGCTGCTGGAGTTGTAGCACCTGTTGCTGACGGGGCAAAAGCTGGAGAACTAATCGGAACATGTGTTCCCTGAGAAACTGGCGTTGTGCCAGAAGGAGCTGCTCCTCCTTGTGCAAAGAACGGTGTCAAGTAGTTCTTTAAGTCTTGTTCACCAAGTACCTGTGAAAGACCACCCAGAGATTCTGGGCTGATCTGGAACAGACTGGGCATTAATGCCATACGCTGTTCTGCAAGTCTCTCTTGTGGAGTAAGACCACCTCTCCCCTGTACTCCGGCAAGTGCAAGTTGTTCTTCTACAGACAACCCACCTCTTGCCTGCATACCTGCCAGCGCATACTGGTCTTCTACACTCAGCCCACCTCTAGCCTGTAAGCCAGCTAAATCATATTGCTCCTGTGGAGTCAACCCACCTCTGGCTTGCAATCCTGCAAGTTGCCTTTGTTCATAAGGAGTTAATCCGCCACGGGCTTGAAGTCCTGCAAGTTGTCTCTGCTCGTAAGGGTTAAGCCCCCCACGGGCTTGCAAACCAGCAAGTTGTCTCTGTTCATCAAAAGACATTCCTCCACGGAGTATCTGGCTTATATCACCAATTCCAGCACCTGCCTGCAATGCTGCAAACGGACTGGTAATACCTGAATATGCCTGTTGCTCTGCAAGACCTATTGCGTCCTGCGCTGTTCCGCCAAGTCCAGCTATAGCACCGAATGGCGTTGAGGTTCCAAACCTTGCAGCCTGTTCCATAGCCTCCGCACCACGCTGAGTGCTGAACGCCTGCAAAGCAGCCTGCGCTACAGGAGAAAGAACCTGTTGAGTTATAAGTTCTCCATCAGGCCCTAAAACAGTTTCAGTTGTGTAATACCTTTCAGGATCTCGGTTGAAAGTATTAAGCATTTCCTGAATTGCTGTTGGGTCTTCAAACGGAGTATAGGCTCCCATATCAAAAGGTTGAGGTGGTGGGGGAACTATTTCTTCTATCTCAGGAACTATCTCTTCTACAAAATCCTCTGGGTTATAAGAACCACCTTCACCTGGGCCAAAACCACCAGCACCATCAGTTGAACCATCACCTACTCCATCACCTACTCCATCACCTACACCACCGTTTACATCCCCATCAATCTCCCCATTTACAACCCCGTCTATCTCCCCATCTACTACATCATCCACCTCATCTTTTCCAGTGTCATCAAATCCTGTTATTTGATCCTCAACCTGACTCCGTACATCTGCCTCTCTCTTACCGATAACATCACGAAGAACATCTTTCTGAGTCTCTCTAAACCAATCTTTCCCCTGTATAGACCCATCTCTAAGAGAGGCTGATACGTGAGGATTTATAGGCCTAAAGAATTTATCAATACCTCCGCCATAATCTAAATTAGGCCTTGCATCGAAATGGGTTTTCGCCTGACCAAGAAAGTTATTAATTGCTGCATTGTAATTATCTCGCCCCTCAGATGCTGCAATATGGCGCATAACCTGTTCCATTTGAGGTTGACCGATTGGGTTCTGTGGATCAAACCTCCACATATCCACCGGAACAACAACACGGAATCCTTCTTCACTTCCAGGTTTTCCTTGAACCCTTATATCTGCAACCCTTTCAGCCCACGGACGAATATCACCTTTGCGTCTTTGGTCGTCTACAGCTGTCTTTTGTTCTGCCATTGCATCTTGATCTGCCTGCCATTTCTGTTCAAATTCGGATACATCTTCGCCTTCCCAGCCCTGCTCCCCATATGTAACCGCACGGTTTACAGCATCTTGATCTACGTCTGGAACAAATCCTGGAACAAATCCTCCTGCTGCATCAGTTGAACTATCAAATTGATTTACAGGAATCTTTGGAAGATCTTGATATGCCCCGCCCAGTCTAGGATCAAATTCTGTAGTAGTAACATCAGATCCACTACCTCCGGTCATGGCACTAAAAAATGCCGCCTCATCAAAACGAGGTTGGTTTGCAAAATTCCTTATCTTTGTAAAATCATCTGCTGTCATCCGTTGGTAGCCTTGAGGCTGTAAAAACGGATCTCCTACTTCCCCAGCAGTAAACGGAGTTGCAGCCTGAATTTCCGCCATTGTTGGTTGAGGGTTTACATAAGGAGCAAACGGATTACCTGAAACCTCTTCTCCCCCAGGGTCACGGAGAAAGTTCCCGCTTGCATCACGACCTACGTTTGGATTATTTGCCCCGATTACCCTGTCATGCCTCATTAGAGGGAATCCTGATTTCCCCTCCCTCATTTCTCTGGCGTGTTCTTTACCCCTGCTGCCTGACCCTACATCCCATTCACGGGCATACTGAGAAACATCAGCTGGCAATGCACCTGAAGTGATTCTTCCTGTAATTAGAGCAGGAGTTCCTAAAGCAGCAGCAGGTATTCCTGCCTTTGCAACCTGTCTCTTAGCTTCCATCGGTGATGAGGCATCAATAGTTACCTGTGGATTGCCACCGACACGCGCTCTATAGTTAGCAGGTATTTGAATGATGTACTTTGCCATTAGACTTTTCCAAACGGGGTTGTCCCATAAATCGTTTTTCTATTTTGTTTCTTAGGCTGTCTTACTTCTGGAATCTTCTCCACGCCTTTAAAACTACTTTGAACCTGTTGTAAAAATAACTTCGTTGTATCGTCAAATTTTGTAAATGCTAATTCCAGCGGGTGTGTTGCTTTTGCCATTAGCCTCTTGCTCCTGGGGATATATCTGCGCTGGGTACTCTGACATTACCTGAACGTGGCCCTGCTATTGCAGCAGCAGTCTGCCTCATTTCATCTACCGAACCTGGCATTACCGGACGAGTTGTTGATGGGACTCCGGTTCCTGCTGCCTGTGGTCTGGTTCCAGCCTGATTGCCCTGCTGGAAGTTACCTGCATTAGGCAACTGTTGCGCTCCCTGTGTATTCATAATGTTCTGTGCAGTCTCTTCTGGGGTTGGAAGTCCAGAAGCAGTTGTCTGGGACGCAGCCTCCAGTATGCCCTGAATAGTAGGTATTCGTGAAGCTGCTGCTGCCTGCAACTGTTCCTGAATCCCAGGAGAATTTAGGAACTGTTCTTCAAGTATCTTGGCGCGTACTTCAAGCGGGTTACTTACTCCACCTTTACGCAATGCAGTATCGAGATCTACATATCCTGAACGCCACAGGTTTGCCCAAAGGTTTAGTCTTCGTTCCTGTTCTTCTGGGCTGACGGAATTTATACGAACAATGTTGACGTAATGCCCCTTGATATCGGACGGCTTGATAATTGCATCGAGAACACCAGCCTCTGTTTTCCCAAAGACAGATACCTTGTCGTCAATTACATGTTCAACGATTCGTAAGATTGCCTCGCCTTTATCCTGCAACCCACGTTCCATCGCTTCTTTTACAGCTCCGAAGTTTAGAGATGCGATTCCTGCAAGGACTGCCGTGTGATAACCGGAAGCTGCGCCAGTAGGACGTTGCCCCCTTGCAACAGCAGGAACTGTATTTGCCTCGATTGCCTCGTCAAGGAACTGTTTTGCAATTCCAATTTCCGAAGGAGGATTGGGAACCTCGCCAACTCCTACCTGTACCTGTGGTGGCTTTACGTTTTTCGCGCCAGGAGTATCATCCCACGCTGCCTGAACTTCTTCAGTAATTCCAGGAGGGCCAGTAAATTCCAGAGTGGGCCACGCTGATTTCCCTACGATGTCAATATAGTGTGACGCTAACTGGCTCTGCGCTCGTATCATTTCTGTAGACCCGTTGAGAAGTCCCATGTACAGGTGTTCCGGTTCGGAGTTACCTGTATCGAGTCCCATCTGAGGCCAGTACATTATCCACGGCAGTCTTCCATATCCATGCCGTCTTGGTTCAAGTACCCATTTGTTATTGGCAACATATGCAACCTGCGAGTGCGTCCATACTTCCTGAAAGGTTACATATCCTTTTTTGAAGTTGTCCCATTCTGGGAAGTGAGCCTGCACCCATTCGGCATCTACTTCGTATTCGTAGATAACCCATCGAGGTTGCGTACCGTTATTCATATCCCATACAAGATTTTGAGGATTTACCGCAACGGACTTTATAGGCCAGCATATAGATCGTTTATCTATAACATCCTGTACTTGCTGACGATAAGCAGGAGTATTATCCTCGCCGTGTGGAGGAGGTTCTGGGAAGTCACTCCATTCGTTTGCAATAAACTCCACCTTCTCCCATGCAATCCCGTAAAGTCCCGCATGTTTCGTAAGCTCCCTGTATACGGGAGTACGGTGTTCAATCATGTGGTGTGCGCCAGTAAGGAATTTCTCCATTATCTCGGCACGGGCCTGACCTCTTGGCCCTGGGGGTGGTACTGATATATCGAGGAACTGGGGACTTACATGTGCAACGAGGGTATTTATAACTGACTGTGCTGTTCCCAGCCGAATCATTGTCCCGTTATCTGGAACACTGAAGTCAAAATCATTCAGGAAGAAATCGTCCAGATCTTCGCACTGGTTTTTAAATTTCTGAAAAAGATCCCTGCCCGCATCTGCCTTTTCCCTGATCCAGTGAAGAGTCAGTTCGGGTTCATCGACAGGGTTTGCTGCTTCTAGTTTGATAGCTTCTTGAGGATCAACAGTAAAATCGAGAACCATTGGTTATTTCATCTCTACAAAATCTGGTTCTAGCTCCAGTAGTTTAAGTCGTTCTTTAGATTTTCTTGCTCTATGTGCTGTTAAAAATCTACTTGGCCTTGCAGCAGGCTTCGGACGTAAAGGACTCATTCGCCTTATAGGACGTAAATAATCATACTCATCATTATCATACCCAGGCGGATCACACGCCATTAATGCTAACAGTTCCGCATCTACCCAGTCATCATGTTCGTTAGTTTCGTTATAAAACACATACGATCCATTACCTGACGGTCGTATGCTAATGTCTTCTAACTGCTTTTTCAGGGTTGACCAGCTGGCTGGGAAATAAACTGTCTCATTTTCCAGTGCTATGTAGTAGTTTTGAAAAAGCTGATACTTGCTTTGTGCGCTGAACTTGAACGGATTAACTGGTAAACCTGCATTTAGCAGATGGTCAAACACTACATCTCCCAGACCCGTAGAGTCAACTCGGATATCTCCGACTTTCCATCTTTCTATTTCGGAATGGATTGTCTCTATCTGGCTTACCCAGTCGCTGCCGGACATCTCCAGCGCATAGAGAGATTCCCTTGTCCTTGCGTTCTTGATTATGAATACCGTGTAGTCCTGTTTCTTACCTAAATCAAGGCCTGCAACATAGCGACTGGATTGATCTGGATACAGCATCTCCTGTGTTTTGGCAGCTGCTTCGATCTTGCTGGGGCGGAAGAACCCTGCACCGCCGTCCGGTTGTTTCGCGAGGTACATGCGTTCCCATACGGGTTCCGGCATGGTGGACTTTTCATCTCGTATGGCCTGTTTTTGTTTTTCTGTAAGGAAAACATTGTCGAATGTTGTCGCGAGAAATGCCTCGTAATCCTCTGTAGGATTTTCCTGTGACCACTTGAACAGTTTTGAGAACCAGTGATTCCTTGTAAATGGTGGGATACCCTCGATACATCCCCTTCCAAGCCTGCCGGAAGAGTTGAGCATGGGACGCAGCTTATTCCATGCAGCTTCCTTGATATCCTGGGACTCTGTTATCCAGATAAAGTCGGGGCCAGCAGTCTGAAGTGATTCGGGATCGTCTGCGGACTTAATCTCCATATAAACTTCGCGCCGTACAAGATCCGGTGACTTAAGACGCATCCATACCGCACGTTCATCCTCCCGCCAGCCGTCACCTCGTCCTCCGATTTGCCCCTGCTTGCGTCTTACGACCATATCTTTGGGGATAAACTGCTTCAACTCGTTCCATGCCTGCCTGCTTTGAGCAAAGTTGGGGGCAACAACCCAGATATGGATAGCTGGTTCCAGAGTGTGGGTAAGATCGTACCCTGTCTTCAATCCTGATGCTTCTGCCATTTCTTTTGAAGCAAGGAACGGAGTTTTAGAAGCAATAGTAATGGCGCGCATAAGCTCTGTAAGTACAGCTCGCCCTTTTCCTGCCCTGCGTCCGGCCCATATGACCTTGATGCGGGCTTCAGAATTGTGAAGTGTGCGCTGCCACGGAGATGGAGTGTATTGATAAGCCATTTATGTCCCGTTGAGGCTGGATTCCAGCTCGTACAAACTGGATTCGCCGGATATATCGACTGTCGATTTAGATTTCTCTTCCTTCCCGTGATCTGATCCCAATACCATAGGGTCTATATCCAACAATCCCGCCTTTTCTATCAATTTATTCTCGGCAGTAGATACCTTACCTGTCTCTGCCTTGATAAATGAAGTGATGCCCGACTCCATCATATAAACCTTTTGAAGCGCAGACCATTTTACCTTGTACTTAAACATCTTCCCTGAACGAGTAACGAACTCAGTAGTCCGATACTCGAACTCGTTTTCTATAAACTCGTCCACCGCCGAACTAAAAGAAGGATTCTTCTTTATAAGATCTTTTGTCTTAGGAAAATCCCATTCAAAGTCCTCGCACATAGACTCCAGAGCATCCTCACCGACACCGTAAGACGGTAAAGATATGAAGATTCTACGTAACTTCCTCGACCATCTAGGCCATTCAGGATAACCCTGCAATACATCATCCCTGAATACCTCTCCTGGGGTTCGTACATTCCTACTGTTGCGTTTAATCATTCTCAAAGAATAGCACAAGAACTTCTTTTCTTTTTTAACTTCTTTTCTTCTTAACTAGTTAACCCTTATATTCTTCTGTCGCACCACCCCCTTTAAGGGGGGGGTGGTGCAACAGATAACAAGTTATAGGAGTTTCTCCGTTCAAAACTGTTGCACTGTTGCACCTACTGTTGCATGCAACAACAGGTGTTGTCACACACTGTTCCAGGTGAAAGTCAGCACTCTAAGGGGCTACTCTATATTTCTTTGTGCCGTCGCCGTGTATCGGCGCACTTGTAACAAGTACAAGCACGTCGTTACTCGTCTCGTCTCTCTGCTCGTCTCATGGTCTTGATCTCCTCACCTCATCCCACAATGTAAACTCGAAAATCTTAGCCAGTCTTTACTCGCGTACACGCGAAACATGATGCCCCTCAACAATTAACCTAGCTGTACACCAAACCAACAGGAAAACAGGAACAGATACGCACATTTTGAAATGCCCTCTGCGATATGAACACCTACAACAAACAACAGCAACCACACCTAAACAGGATACGCTCTCTCTCTGTTGATCTCGTGCGCTTCTATACATACTCAAATACAAACCTCGCATTTAAGCCGATGTAGCACAGAGCTTAGAGACACTGTAAAGGTGTTGTACTACCTTAGAAGGTGTTGTATCTCCTCTCTGAACTATGAAGTTACTACTTCACAGTCATGTTAAATATCATTAAATCCCTCTCTAATACTTGACAACAGCCACACCTTTATGATTAAATACATGTATTGAGTTTTTCACTCAATCAACTAGCAAGAGAGAACAGATTATGTACCACACTTTATACGTAGACTTTGACAAAGACGGAAGTTTCGGCCTCCACTTTGGAGACTATGACAAGGCCACAGTAAAACAGGAGGCCAGAGACGTTAGAGATTCAGAAGATTTACAAGTAAAACATGTGAGGATAGTTTCTTTTCAAAATGAAGTTACCCCTCCGGCAGTATTGAGCTAACAGAATCAGAACAGGAATAAAAACAATGATTATCAAGATTAAATTTCTAGGCCCAACAAATTACAGGGGATCACGATACAAGGCCACAATAAAAGACGGAGAGAATTTCAGATACTCCGCAACGGTTCCCTCGACATACACTAGCGATAACGGAGATGTATTAGCAGCAGCACAAAAGGTTGCGGAGAAAGTCAGAATATATATGTCGGGATATGGTTTTGACTACATAACAGGATACGATATCAAGATTGTTGGAAGTTATGACGGAGATCAATTTGCAACCATGACACCCATTTATAAAGAAGCAGATGTCATTAGAGCAGAATCAATATAGGTGTACACCTAGCACGAAACTAGCAAACAAGGAACGAGGATCAGATGCCAAATTACATACAACAGCAGTCAAGCGTAACAGACAAGCTCACAACATCAGTTACGACTTACGCACAGATTGAAAGAGATGCTGAGAAGATAGCAAAACACACGCTGAAAAGGTTGCACGAAGTGACACCTTTCAACAAGGAGGATATCCCAAACTTAGGAGAGCATTACATACCTATCAGGATAGGAGAGATCAAAAGCAAAAACACGTTAGGCCACTACTGTGGGAGTAAAGATACGGAAGTTATCGAGGAAAACGGAGATGTTGTTGGAGGATATGAAATACTCCTGAACATTGCGACATTGAGAGGGATGACTGCTGAACAATTCTTCGATCTAGTTTCTCACGAAACTTGTCATGCATGGTCAGGATTATTAGCAGACACTCCAAAGAATAAAGACTGTAACAAGGCCGGAGGGCATCGGAACAGGAAAACTAACGGAGACTACTCATTCGAGGCCATAGCAGAATCTACGGGATGGCACAAGATTGTTGAGTTACCTAGCTACGCAAAACTAACCACGATACCAACAGAGGAGACTACTAAACAGGTAAAGAAACTTAAGATCTCTGCTCCCAACATGAGTAAGTCTAAGAAGGTGAAAAAATCTAAGGCCAATAAGCTCTCGCTAATCTGTGAGATGTGCGAGGCCGAAGGTATGGGATACACAGTCAATGCACCACGCGCAAAGTTTGAACGAGGTGAGATCCCTGCCGGATGCATGATCCACGACACTCACCTTATCGAAAAGTAACTAGCAATGGCTGTGCCTGCAACCCAGGCACAGTCAGAGAGGAAACTAAAATGAAACTACCAATTAGCATCGGAACACTTGTCATAAACATTAACAAAAAACATGGTGACTATTTCACGCAAGGTGTTGTTATACCGCCAGCATTTAAGGGGGATCAATTCATAAACGTTGAACTTAAGTATTACGATGGTTCAACAAGAATATCAATCGCTAAACCGTGGGAACTAAAAGAACTTACCAACAATAACTAGCTAGGTGTACACCTAAGAGAGGAAACTAAAATGGAACACGGAATTATAAAAACTAAAGTACAGAGAAACTATGGTACGGATCACGAATACATTATTGAACCGAAGGAATTAGCAACCTTATGGGAACAGGTAACAGGGAGGAAAACAGTAACGGATTATGATATGGAAAACATATCTAAGTTGAAGGAACTATTATCAGACGTTTACTTAATCTGGAGAGGATAATAATTATGAGTAACAGCAAAATAAATATCGGTACGCTAATACATGGTACGTTGCAAGATGAGGATTTATTGCAAGCATTTTCTGATGAGCTAGCGAGGATTGATAAAACTAGATTCAGTGAAGTTATCAAGGCCGACGCTCATCTATTCTCAGAGTCAGCAAACTTAACCGCTGCTCAAATA
>VTLG01000972.1_pt1 | contig 23014 bp, 21 predicted proteins | sample 4694571 | NCBI WGS metagenome assembly VTLG01 (sample SAMN12604809, study PRJNA352737) | marine metagenome | biome: ENVO:00000447; feature: ENVO:00000209|ENVO:00000569|ENVO:01000036; material: ENVO:00002151; isolation source: viral sequences binned using virsorter ...
AAGGGCAAGGGGAAGACAAGAGATGAACGAATTAAAGAATTGAACAGAGAGATAGCTATACTTGATGGGGCAGGTGCTTCGCCATCTCAAGATATAGGGAATATACGTGATATTGCAGAAGAATATCGTACATTGAAAGGTGATACGCCTAAGAGGAAGAAACCTTATACTGATCCAGCACGTAAGGTTGAAAAATTTACTGCAAAAGGTGGATACATAAAGAAGTACGCTAAAGGTGGCGGTGTTTTGCGTAGAGCTAAATAGTGGCAAGACCTAAATTAGCAGAAGGTCAAAAGGGAAACTATAATTTATCCCGAAAGGAACAGGCCAGAAGAAAAGTAAAGCGCAGAATTAATGTGCAGCAACGTGAAGTTAATAAAGATGCGGCACGTTTACGCAGTAAAAGGCACAAGTTATCAACAAATAAGAATAAACTTGATGTATTGATAAATGGTGGCGTATCGAATGATACAGAACTAGCACTGGAACTGGAAGAGAACCAAGAGCTTATCTTTCAACCGAATATAGGGCCACAGACTAATTTCTTAGCTGCTCCTGAAAAAGAAGTTCTCTACGGTGGCGCAGCAGGTGGCGGTAAATCCTATGCGATGTTAGTAGATTTACTTAGATATGCGCATAATCGTAATCATCGTGCATTGTTATTACGACGAACACTTTCGGAATTAACAGAGCTAGTAGACCAAAGTAAAAAATTATACTATCGCGCCTTTCCGAAAGCAAGATTTAAAGAATCAACTAAAACGTGGGAATTTCCGAGTGGTGCAACGGCACTTTTTAGTTATGTCGATAAAGATGATGATGTATATAGGTATCAAGGACAATCATTTACGTGGATAGGAATTGATGAATTAGGACATTATCCTACGCCATACGTTTGGAATTATCTACGTTCTAGGCTTAGAACTGCTGATCCTTCTATCGGAACATATATGAGGGCTACAGCAAATCCCGGCGGTTCTGGAGGATGGTGGATCAAGAAAATGTTCATTGATCCTACTGTACCAAATGAACCTTTTTGGGCTACAGATATAGATACGAATAAACCTCTTTTATACGGACCAAACCATAAGGATGCAGGAAAACCGCTTTTTCAACGTAAGTTTATTCCAGCAAGATTGACAGATAATCCGTATTTAATGCAAACTGGCGAATATGAAGCAATGCTTTCATCATTGCCGGAAGTTGAACGCAGAAGGTTGCTTGAGGGTGATTGGGATGTAGCAGAAGGTGCAGCCTTCAGTGAGTTTAATCGCAATATACATGTTGTTGAACCGTTTATAGTGCCTGAAGGTTGGGCTAGAATAAGGGCAGGTGATTATGGATATAGTTCTCCTAGTTGTATTCTTTGGGGTGCAGTTGATTGGGATGCTAACTTATGGATCTATCGGGAGTTGTATATTAAAGGACATACAGGAGAGGCTTTAGCATCAGTGATACGGGAACTGGAGCGAAAAGATCCACCTATGTCCATAAGCGTTCTTGATAAATCGTGCTGGAATCGAACAGGTTTAGGGCCATCTATTGCTGAAACAATGATTCGTTCTGGTGTTAGATGGATACAATCCGATTCTAATAGGTTATCTGGAAAGATTGAAGTACATAGGCGACTTGCAATGAATGAGTATGGAGAACCTCGACTTCGTTTATTTTCTACATGCACAAATCTTGTGCGTACTTTACCGACACTTCCTTTATCGAAAACAAATAGCGAAGATGTCGATACTAAAGCAGAAGACCACGCCTACGATGCATTAAGGTATATGTGCATGATGCGACAGATTTCAACTCCACAGGCAGCTATCTTCAGACGAGCATATGATAGACCGCCTGAACTTTTAGATTCTACATTTGGATATTAATATGAACTATTGGAAATTACAAGGAATAGCTAAAAATAAAGCAGATCAGCTATTTAGACAATTTCAAGGAGATTTAGAGCAACCTTCGCGGCCAATAGGTGATTTAATTTCTACTAGAAATCCTTTAGCAAGACCCTTTGCTGCAATTTTAAAAAATCCTGCTTTATTTAATTTAATAGCTGATATTAAATCACAAAGTAAAAATAAAGAGAATGTCTATATCTCAAGAGAACAGATAACTGATTTACTTACGAAAGAAGTGGGTGAGACAGTATCTAATACTGGAGGTATATTTAAAGCAGCACTAAATGAGTTTTTTAATGCAGAAATTATAGAAATAGATTCTAATGATCTGACTAAGTATAGAATTTTGCCAGATATGAATTTTTTAGATAAAGCTAGAAAAGTATCTAATTTTGCATTACAAGAAAGTACAGAGATAGAACCTGTAACAGAAGAACCAAAAGAACCACAAGGATTTATAGAAGCTACTACATTAGATCGGTTACAACAACAACAAAAAGAATACAAAGCATATACAGATTGGGAAAACCAACTAAATCTGAAAGATAAACAGGCTTTATTAGATGTTTATAATCAGATTGAGACTGAAAATGATTCACAAAAATTAAATCAGCTTTTAGAATCTTTAGGTGGCGATATAGAAAAAAATAGCCAATATTTAACTAAAGTCTGGGAACAACGAACAAAAGCAAAAGTAGCAGGACAACCTCAAGCACAATATGCACAAAAATTTAATCAATTAATTAAACCTGTTTTAGATAAATTTAAACGTCAGGCTTTAAATAATTTTGAATCAGATCGAGTTTTACAGGATATAATAGGTAATTCAGGATTACTTCAAGGAAGGGATTTAAGTAAATTAGAAGTTAGTTTTCCAAAAGCAGGTTCCAAACCAACGCCTCATCAATTACAAGCTATGGCGAAATTACTTGGATATGCGGAAACAGGGGGGCAAATATCCTATATAGAAGATATTCTTTCATATGACTTACCTGATAAATTTGGAACAGATCGTTATATTAAGAATCAGGATATACATTGGTTTGAACCTGAATGGAATAAAATTAATAAAATAAGTCATCTAAAAGAAATAGTTGATTACTACTGGCTAAGAAAACATGAAAAAAACTCAGTAAAAGAAAAAATATCTGATTCTGTAGAATTTAGAAATATACAAAGGAAATCTGAAGAGCATAAATCTCTTCTTCCTCCTCCAGAACAACAAACAGCCTTACCCGCACCAGATACTTCTGAAAGTATTACTGATCCAAACGAAACTTTTGAAACTTTTGGTATTGGTCCTACATATAAGGAAGTTAAAAGCGCAGTTATAAAACACCAAAACGCAAGTATGAAGTTTTTTAAGGAAACCTTCCAGATGGGAGATCTTAGAATTAAAAAATTTCTAAAAGCATTAGAAAAAGAAGGAATTGTACAGAGAGGAAAACCACGAAATAAAGTTCTTGTATCATCTTTACCTAAAGCACAACCGAGCGTACCGGAACTTACAAAGCCTTCTGGTTCACAAGAAATAGTAGCTTTTTCAGGAATACAAGGTCTAGATCTTACTGATGTATCTTATGATGAATTAACAAATTTGAAAGATAAACTTAGAGATATACTCGTAAATGGCCCACAAGATCCAAGAACCCAGTATATAGGAAAACAATATTTAAAAGAGATAAATTCAGCTTGGTTCAATAAAGGATATAATGATACGGTTGATACCTTATTTCAAAGTGAAAGATTAAAAGGAGGTAACTTTATTCCAACTGGAGTGCTTAATACAATTATAACTAAAACAGTACCTTTTGGAGCAATGGAAATAGGAAAGATAGTAGATGAGCTTGAAAAAAGAGGTGTTACCAGATATAATCAAGAAGGTAAAGTAAAATTAGCATTAGAAGAACTTCCTGCACCAGAGTCAATACCTGTCTTAAAATCTCCAACAGAAGTAGGTGAAAGACATTCTCAACATATAACTTTTTCACAAATTATGTCTAATATTTTTAAAACAACATTTTCTCAAAAGAGAAATAATATTTTATTAGCAAAAGTACCTAATAATCTTGCTGAACGATTAGAAACTAATATTAATACATATTTTGATAATCTTGAATCGTCTTTACAAAATAATAATAAATATATTGAAACTGTTAAACAGAATGTACGATTAAGTTTAACAGATATTCAAAATTTACTAATACCTGCACTACATACACAAGATACTATTGAATATGGAAAAAAAGAACTTCCTAATTTAAATTGGGATGAAATAGAGGAATTTAGAAAAAAGATAGGTGTAACAGAAGGATTTATTAAATCTGACCAATCTATAGATAAAAAATCATTAAAGAATTACATTGAGCAATATCACGGACCAGATCATAAAAGGGCGCTTGAAGTAGGTAAACCACTTTCAGATTTTAATACGGAAAGACGTACTTCTCCTGTAGCTATTACTATAGGTGATTCTAAGGAACCAAAACAACAACCATCTGAACAATCTGTTGTAGAAAACTTTCAAAGACAAACAGATGCACAGCCAATGATTGAGGATGCAAGAAAAAGTATTCCAAAAGAACTATCATCTAGTCCTGAAAATACAAGACAAGCTATCGAAGAACGATTAAGACAGAATACTGAAGAGCGTATAAAAAAAGCCCAAGAAAAACGAAGGCAATCTCGTATCGGTTCTGGATCAACAGAAGGATTACCTAAATTTGAACTAAAACTTCCAAAAGGCGCAAGTTATATGGCGGTAATAGATGAAGTTATGAGGCAAGCAATGAGAACTTTTTTAGGAAGAACTCCAGCAGGTATGGCTCTACAAAGTGGTCTTCAACTAGCTGAAGTAGCAGCGAAGTATGTAAAAGAAAATCATCCAGAGGTTGCAGATAAAATAAAAGAAACATTAGAAAAAGCTCCTCTTTCTGTACTTCCTAAAGATATTGTCGAAAAAATAGAAACAGGACAAGAGTTAGTGCAGGGATATGAGAAGGATTTAAGTGAATTTGTACAAGGATTAAGTAATAACTTATTTGGGTCTTCAAACGAAGAGGAAAATCAAGAAAAGGAAAATCAACTCGAATTACCTCTAGATAAATTAGCAAGAGGCGGTTTTATAACACAAAGGAAAGGAATACAAAATGCCATCCAAATATAAATATCCATCTGACTTTGAGTCAGCGACTAAAGGTAACGGTTTTAATGCACAAGCTATGAGTGATGTAAATTCAGCAAGCCTGTATCGTGAAGGCTTAGAAAAGCGTCTTCTTGGAAAATCTCCAGATGAGCCGTTTAAAAATTCTGAATCTGTCCCTTCTGAAAGTGGCAAAAAACATAATCAATTAAGTAAGGTTATGAAACTTGCCAATGATAATCGGTTATTCGGCTAATAGCTTATGGTAGATAACATAGAGGAACAAAGTGACATATCGGGATCAATTGATGCTGATGACATTCCATTTGCTGTAGGATACATTAAAGGTAAATTTACTGAAGCAGAAAATGGACGTTATGAGTCAGAGATGCGCTGGCAACATGCGTATAAGAATTATCGTGGTGTTAATGACGGTACAACTGCTTATACGTCATCAGAAAAAAGCAAGGTCTTTGTAAAAATTACAAAGGTAAAAGTTCTTGCAGCTTATGGGCAGATTGCAGACATTCTGTTTTCTAATAAAAAGTTTCCTCTTGTTGTAGAATCAACCCCAGAACCGGAAGGAATTGCAGAGTTTGCGCATCTTTCTCAAAATCCTATGGGTCCACAAGAAGAAGAACCTAATGCGTTTCTGGCTGGTCTGGAAGCGAAGTATGGTAATTCACCTTCATTAAAAGAAGGTCCAGCTAAAATGAATGAGCCTCAAATCTCACCATCACGAGAGTCGGCTCGTAAACTTGAAAAAGTTATTCACGATCAGCTTATAAATACAAATGCAACAAAGGTACTTAGACATGCGCTATTTGAATGTGCATTATTAGGTACAGGCATTATTAAAGGGCCATTCAGTCAATTTAAAGATGTACACGCATGGGAAGTAACGCCAGAGGGTGTACGAAACTATATGCCGTATCGTAAGAATATTCCAGCAATAACCGGCGTATCCTGTTGGGATTTGTATCCTGATCCGGCTGCAACTTCTGTCGATGATTGTGATTATATTATTGAACGTCATAAGATGAACAGGGAACAACTTCGGGCTTTGCGTAAGAAACCTCATTTTAACGAAGAAGCTATTAATGAATGTCTTGAGATGGGACCAAACTATGTTGAGCGTGGTTTTGAATCAAGTATACGGGATGAAGATGATTTCGATACTGCGCATAAAAGTAGATATGAAGTCTTAGAATATTGGGGTTATCTTGATAAATATCTTGCGAATCAACTAGGATTAGAAGTTCCTGAAGATACAGATAATATGGACTCTCTCCATACAAATATCTGGATTTGTGGTAATCATATTTTACGTGCTGTTATCAATCCTTTTACACCCGCTAGACTTCCATATCAGGCTGTACCGTATGAAATTAATCCGTATAATTTCTTCGGTATAGGTGTAGCAGAAAATATGGAAGATGCACAGGTTCTTATGAATGGACATATGAGGATGGCTATTGATAATTTAGTATTAGCAGGAAATATGGTATTTGATGTTGATGAATCACAGCTAGTTCCCGGTCAAACTATGGAGATTTTTCCGGGCAAAATTTTCCGTAGACAAAGTGGGACTACAGGTACGGCAGTAAATGGTTTAAAATTCCCTAATACTGCACCAGAAAATATACAAATGTATCAAGTATCACGACAATTAGCAGATGAAGAAACAGGTATTCCTTCTATTATGCATGGTCAAACTGGTGTAACAGGAACAGGACGAACAGCAGCCGGTCTTTCTATGTTGATGAGTTCTTCTAGTTTAAGTATAAAAACCGCAATCAAGAATATTGATGACTATCTTCTTAAACCAATGGGCGAAGGTTATTTTTTCTGGAATATGCAATTTAATGAAGAGCATCCCGAAATCATAGGTGATCTTGAGATTAAACCACGAGGTTCTGCTGCCGTAATGCAGAAAGAAGTAAGATCACAAAGATTAATGACACTTCTTCAAACTGTTGCTAATCCTGCACTCGCTCCATTTATCAAGATACCAAATCTTATTACAGAACTTGCGATTGCACAGGATATTGATCCAGACTTACTTGTAAATGATATTAATGAAGCAGCGATATTTGCTGATATTTTGAGAGGACTTGCTAATGCTCAAGGAACAGGCCCAGAAGCTAACCCCACTGGTCAACAACCCAGAAATATGGAAGGTGATGGAAACGTTCCTGTTGGAGCAAACCCAATGGACGCATCGGGCGTTGGTGGTGGAAACATCGGAGTTGGAAATGCGCCGGTTGCAGGGGAAAGCGGATTTACTGGCAACGTTGTTGGGATTGAAAGATAACGTAAGGGCTGCATTAAAAGAATATAGATAATGGCAAACGGAACACAGCAAACAACATCATCAGCAACAGGTTTTGTACAAACACCTATTAATACTACTTCAGGTTTTGTACAGGCTCCACAGGCTCCACAGGCTCCACAGGCTTCGCCTACAAGTACGCAACAGGCACGAACTTTTCAACAACGTACTGTACCTACGACAAATATTCCTGTAACTGATTCTACTATTTCACCTTTAGTTCCAACTACTGGAGGAAGATTAGCCACTAAAACATTTCCTAGTCCTCCTCCAATTAATATTGGTGGTAGTGGTGGTAGTACAGCAGGAGCAATTGGATTAGGTGCATTAGCTCTTCTTGCAACCAAAGAAGGAGAATCAGGTTCTTTAGCAGGATTTGCCGGAAAAGTAGTACCAAAGCTAATAGGAGATAAGATTACTGAAACAGGAAGTGGGATTTCTCCTTTTTTACGAAATTTATTTTCTCCTATTAAAAATTTACTTTCTCCAGCATCATCATCATTAACAGCAGGATCAACAGCAGTAACAGGATCAGCAGCAGCAACAGGTTGGGGTTCAGGAGTAGGATATGTAGGAGCAGGACAACCAACAGCTTATGTATCAGCATCATCATTAACAGCAGGATCAGGAGCAGCAGGATCAGTAACATTAGCATCAGCCGCCGTACCTCTTGCAATCGGAGCAGCATTTATGGCACTAGCCCCTCATCTTACAAGGATGATACGAGGACCAGATAGTGTTGGGCCAAATATGAATAGTGCTTTTCTAGTCAATAGCGAAGGAAGAATTGAACCACGAGACTACGGACAAAGTAAACTAGGTCAAAATATAGCTTCTGATATGAATACATATTTTATGGATCTCATTAATAGTGCTACTGATGCAGGTGGTTTACAATTTGATCCAAGTAAAGGTCGTAATATTCCACAAATAGGGTTTTTCCCGACTCGATCTGATACAACACAAGGACATATTGAAGGCGCACAGAAAGGTGCTTGGTGGGCAGGTGGACATGATAAAGGAGTGTATAGCAAATCTCCAGAGGAAGCAGTAAAGAACTGGTTAGCACTAGGTATAAAAGAAGGGTATCTTATTGGTGGTGATTTTGAAAAAGCCGCTAGTTCACTAGACGGTAAAGAAAACGATTTTGCTGATTATATGTATAATAAAGGATATATGAAGCATGAAAGTAACATATCTTATGGCGAAGTTCACGATGGACAGGAACCACGTTTAGCTCATATAGACCCAGATGAAGCATCAACAATATATAAAAGGATGTTTGATTTTAGAAGATACAACCATGAACAAGTCTTAGAGGACTCTCGTCAAAGGTATGATGAGGAACAAAAGGAAAGAGGATCAATAAAACAAGCTCCTTTACCAACAACTTTACGTCCAGATGAGACTCACGAGGATAGGGCAGAAGCAATAGCTAAACGAAGCGCAGAACTACAACGACATTATTGGTCACAAGGTATGTAAATTGGCTAGTGATTATGAAAGACTTCTAGACTCTCAAAAGTTACAAGGTAATGTAGCTAAACTTCTTGGTGTAGAAGATGAAAAAAATTTGGCAAATGATGTTGCACGTAATTGGGCAAGAGAAAACAGACTTGAAGATAATGCAGAAGATACGTTAAGACATATTCTTTTAGGAGGACTACTGCAAAACGTACCGAAAACACAAGGTTTATATGGAGAACATGGAGAAGATATACTAGGTCGCATGGGTAAAGGAATTGCAAGACAGTTTATAGATCGTGGTCCTTTTGGACTTGGACGGGAAGGAACAGATAAAGAAAGTCTTATTGATATAGCTAATAATAACTTTGGTGGTGAATTAAGGGTGCAGTATCCAAGTACAGAAAGTTTTATACGTGCAGCAAAAGAAGCAGTAAGCGATTTAATAAAAAATAAAAAAGTAAAAGGAATAAAAGGAATATCTCCTAGATTAAGTACCGTAGGAGGTCAAAAAAATAAATTTCAAGAAGGTGGAAATGTAATGGCAGAAGATAAAAATACACAGGGCGCTTTAGCAGGAATTGCTGAAGAGAATGAAGAGAATCTCGCATGGTTAAAGAGAGTGAACGATAAATCGATACTAAATGAGATTTATGACGTAGTAGTAAAAAAGTTTAAGGAATTAGGTGGTTCTCAAGAACAACCAACTTACGGTCCAATAACGTATACACCAGTACAACCAGAAACAGCTACACCTACATCTGTATCGACAAGAGACTTTGCTACTGAATCTCCACAACCTGTCAGGTCAGGTATTGTTGATACAAGTCTTAGAGGGCCTGTTAAAGAACCTGAAACTTTAGGACCACCCAAACGTGGATTTGTATCTCCGACTGTTTCATCTGTACAAACAACGCCATACTATCAAGATGTACCTCCATCTGTACAAACAACTGTGCCATACTATCAAGATGTACCTCCATCTGTACAAACAACTGAACATACTGGTGGTGATGCCAGATTAGCAGAATCATTGTATCAATCACCAAAACCACGAAAGCCAGATAGAGGGCCATATGAGATGGGTACTAAGGATTATGGCCGACGAAAATCACTAAGAAATCAAACACCAGAGCAAAAGATAGCTAATGAAGTAGACCAATTACGTTCTGCCAATCTTATTTCAGATACATCACAAGATATGAGTGGCGTAGCATCTGCTATTAAAACAGCTATGTCTCAACATGAAGTTAATCCTGATTTTACTAATTCAGATACAGCACGAGCTTATCAGATTTTACAAGAATTACCTACCAATGTACAGACAGGACCAGCAACTTTATCTAGTCTTATAGAAAATCCTACAGATGAAGAAAATAGAAATTTTATGAAAAAACATGCCCCTGTTTTATATCAAGCATTTCCTGCTTTACGTGCAATTTATGACCGAGATATTCAATCTGCAACACCAGCAAATATACAAGATTTAGCAGATGTAGTAGGTCTTGATAATCTTCCACCAGCTATGCAAGAAAGGATTCTAACTAAAAGAGAAGCTATAGAATATGAAGTTACTCCACAAGCAAAAGAGAAGAAGTGGGTGGACGACTTTCACGATACAGAAGGATTAGCAGCACGAGGCGGTTTAATCGGCTATCAGATGGGTGCAGAAGTTCAAACAAATCCGATGCGTATGGGTAGTGAAGATACTGGTTCTGCTGGTTTTATCGGAACTACAAAAGAAGGCCGAGAAGATCGTGCAATGGCATTGCAGAATGGTGATATGGGTACGGATGGAGTAGATGCTACAGTTGATGAAGGTTCCTTTGTATTAAATTCATGGGCAGTTGCACTTGCAGGTCGCCAATATATAGAAGAATTGGTTAAAAAGGCTAAACAGTATATTGCTAGTCCAGAAGGTAGAGCGCAATTAGGGAATAGAGAATTACAACCAGAAGAAATTGATATTCGTGTATCTAATGGTGAGTACGTTTTTCCTCCGGCAATGGTTGAAATTATTGGACGTGAACGTCTTGAAAAAATGAATAATCGTGGTATTCAAGCATTTGAAGAAGAACAAAGAGGACGTCCAGAAGCTATGGCAATGCAGGAATCGGAAGGATTAGTTCCACGACCAGACCAGATACCTCAAAATCCTGCACAAGAAGGTGATTTTGATGAACTGGAAGCAATGTCACAGCAACAGATTGGAGCGCATAGAGGTGGCACGATTGGTGGAACAAAGGGGATTATGAGGGACTTAAAAGAATTATTCTATGGTCCTGAACCTGATATGTTATTAGTTATGGGAGAAAAGTCAGATGAAAAAAACAAGCCTTCTAAGCGTACTGGCGGTTTTGTTTCTGATAACGGCTCAAAAAAAAACTATGCTGAAGAAAATTTAGTAGATGATAACGAAAATTTTCAGACGGCTTTTATGAATCCTATACCATATTATACTACCAAAATATTACCAAAGATCAAAGAAACGGAATCTGACCGATTTCCTCCTTATAAAGTTCCACAGGAAACAGAAGAAGACTATCAAAGATACTTATTAGAAGAGCAAGGAGAAGAGACAGGATTTGTAAACCCCCCAATACCTTCAACTAAACCAATTAAACCAACTGAATCAACGAAACTACCAGAAAAGCCTAATTTATCAGTGCTTCCCTATAACCAAAAAATATCTCATAATCTAGGTTCCTTAACAATATTTGAGGCATGGAGAGATTTCTATAATATAAGTAAGCCTAAAGAAGAAAATACGGAGAAGTTTAACAAATGGTTAAAGAAACTTGAAACATTTAAGGAAAATACAAAAACGAAGTATGGTTTCGCACAGCAAGATACAGAAATGAGACATGCAGCCAAGATAGCAGGTGAAATTTTTGATGGTGATTATGGTTTTGGAAAAAAAGATATAGCAGAATTTTTATATGTTATAGGTTTACATGAAAGTTTAGGAGGAGAAGTAAAAGTAGAACGGCAAAAAAAAGATGTTGATGCAAAACGGGCTAGAGGATTATTTCAGGTTAATCCTTCAACAGCTAGAAGTTTAATAGGTACTCCAAATGGATATATAGGAAAAAAAGCTCTTAACCAAATTTTAAAAGAAATGGGTGTTGAGAAGAAGTTTGAGAATACTAAAGAAGCACGAGAGTATGTAAAAAAGTATATAAGAAAAGATAAGTCTACCTTTCCAATTAGTGAGAACTTTGAAAAATTTCTTCAAAATGATGTTATAAATGCTATTTTGGCAGCAGCACAACTTATTACGCAAGTTACAGATACTATGCAAAAATCACAATATTATGCTGATGGCGGTACTGTTAGTTCTGATGATGATGATTATTTAGATCATATAAATAACTGGTTCGAGGGCGGTAAAGACTGGTTCAAGAGCGGTAAAGAAGTAACAGGGGGTTTAAGAGATAGTATAGGAGAAATTCAAGATAAGATGAATAAGTACGGAGTAGGATACACGTCCAAAGAAGGACTTTCATATAGAACACCCCTTTTAGGAGGAAAATTAAAATTTAATCTTAATCCTAGAAAGAAATCTGGTGGGATTGAGTTTAAAATCCCTTTTTCAACTTAGAGAGAAAGAGAGAGATCAGCTACCCGATTTATCGGCCCTGATGATAACACCGAATAACGGCCACCCGATTTATCGGCCCGTATTGGAGGTATAAAATGAGTGAAACCGACACAAACGAACAGGAGATTGTTCAGCCTACCCCATATAGAAATGCATACCGTAAGGATATAGCAAAAGATGATGATGCAGAATCTCTTGATTTATCAGAAGTAGAAGAAGCAAACAAGGATACTTCTGCATTAGTACAAAAACAAGAGCAGGAACATGATTGGAAAAAACGGTATAGTGATTTAAAACGTCATTATGACACCAAGCATAACGAATGGCGACAGGAAAAAGAGTTACTGGATGCAAAGATGTCAGCACAACAACGTATGCCAGCACAGCTTCCAAAAACTCCTGAAGAACTGGAGGAATTTCGTACAGAATATCCTGAAATTTTTGATGTTATGCAATCTGTATCTACGCTAGAAGCTCGGAATCATGCGCAGCAACTTGAAAAGAAAATTGAGTCGTTGCGAGAAAATGAACTTGTAGCAAAAGAACGAGTTGCAGAACAAGAATTGCTAGTCCGACATTCTGATTTTTTTGATATTAAAGAAGATCCTAAATTTCTAGAATGGTTGCAATTACAGCCACCTAATATATCAGATGGATTGTATAATAACAAAACGGATGTAGATTGGGCCGCAAGAGTAATCGACTTGTACAAATTGGAAACCGGACACTCGACTCAGAAAGCCAAACCTAGAAAACAGGATGCAGCTTCAATGATAACTAAGACAAAAGTTACTAAAGCTGGAACTCAACCTGATAAAAAGATTTGGACTTCTGATGAAATTGCAAAACTGAAGCCACATGAATTTGAACAACTCGAAAGAGAAATTGATGCGGCTAACAGGGAAGGAAGAATAATCTAACCGAAAAGGAGGACATAATATGTCTGTAGCAACTTCGGCGGGTTATGACAATTTAGCCAATGGCAAATGGAACCCGTCTATATACAGCCAAAAGGTTCTTAAATTCTTCCGCAGAGCATCGGTTGCAGAAGCAATTACTAATACCGACTATGCAGGAGAAATCGAGAATTTTGGCGACACGGTGAAGATCATCAAAGAGCCGACCATCACCGTAAATTCGTACACTCGTGGTGCAGTTGTTAATACCGAAGACCTCACTGATAGTGAAATTACCATGACAGTTGATCAGGGTAACTATTTTGCTTTCAAGGTTGACGATATTGAAGAACGACAAAGCCACGTTAATTGGGAATCCCTTGCAACTTCATCTGGTGCATACCAGTTGAAAAAAGCATTTGATTATAACGTTCTAAGTGCAATTAATGATAATGCAGCTACCGATACAAGTGGTCTTGGTGCGGCTGGTTCTGCTATTTCGTGTAATACTGGTAACGAATGTGCAAATCATATTGCTGCTTTTGGAAGGCTTCTCGACCAGAATGATGTTCCAGAGGATAATCGTTGGTTTGTTGCAAACCCAGAGTTTTATGAGATTCTTCGTCAGGCAGACGCTAAACTTATGGACGCCAGTGTAACTGGAGAAGATAAGTCAGTTTTGCTTAATGGCGCAGTAACCTCTCGTAAGATTCATGGTTTTACCTTGTATCAAACAAACGTTATCACGACAGGAACGGCTGGTGTAGCAGCTTCTCATACATTTGGTCCTTCAACGACCAGTGGTGAGACTATTACTTTAGGTGGACATATGAGTGCAGTAGCCACTGCTTCGCATATTGCCAAAACTGAAGTTATTCGTGACCCCGATAGCTTTGCTGACATCGTGCGTGGATTGCACGTATTTGGACGTAAAGTTCTTCGTGGTTCTGGTACTGGATTTCAAGGCGTTTTCAAAGGCGTCTGTGACCTTAACACGTAAAGGAGGATTAAATTATGGCTACTTTTAATGCAACCTCCTCTGGTGGAGGTACTGTAGGTCATCCGTCAAGCGCGGCCAGAACCTATGTAATGACATCACCTGTTTATGATGCAGTAGATAATACTGATCTATCTCAAGGTGATATTGTTCAACTTTTTGATATTCCTGCTGATACTTTAATTGTCGGTGGATGTATTGAAAATCTAGAAGCCTCTGGTAATGAACAGATCACATATGATGTGGGATTTACTGGTGGTGATGTTGACTGCTTTGTCGATGGAGCAGATTCGGATCAAGCGGCTGGATACTCTGTGCCATTTCTAATGGCTGCATCTGGTTTGCAAGCATCTAACCCTGTTCTTGTAACAACGGCTGATACAATTGATCTTCTTGTAATTGATGGTGGATCAAGTCATACAGCAGCATGGCGTTTTAGGGCGCATATTGTGCTGGTTGATGTATCAAGAAACCCAGTTGAATCGGCAACTGTTTCAACAGGTACATAATACTTGACTAAAGGTTTTGTAGGGTTCCTTTTAAAAACCCTACCTTATTCTCTTTGCTATGTTCAAATTAGGAGATATATACATGTTATTTTTAAAAGTTTTAGACGATGAAAATATTAAGCATTGTAAAAAAGATCTAAGAGTTGTAAAATATCAAGACGGTAGTTTAACACAACCTTTAAATAAAACCTATCAAGCTAAAAAAAATAAACAAACACAATCAATACCTGAACCTACTAGAAAATATTTAAGTGATCTTTTATATAATAATCATTACATTGATTCAATATATTGTCCGAGTAGAGTATCTATAAATTTTTATAATAAGTATCAAAAAGGAGATTACTATGATGTCCATATTGATGCTTTTAAAGCAATACCGAAATCGAATAATATTTACTTTGATTATGGTTTTTCAATTAATTTAAATGATAATTATGAAGGCGGTGAATTTATACTACATACAGATGTAGGTCCAATTTCCCGTAAATTAGAATCTGGTGAGGCTGTTATTTTTCCTGTCATTTACCCTCATGGAGTAAACACTGTTACAGCAGGTACACGGGAAAATATAATAGGTTGGTTTTCAAGTAATATTTCGTATGAACAAGCATTTATTCTAAAAAATCTATATGAAGTAAATGCGCATTTATTGACTACTAATAAGGAGCATTTTGTCAAATCCACGTTAGTACAGACCTATCTAAAAAAAGCGTGGGGAAAATAAGATGTTTTTAAAATTATTAAATGAAAATGATACGTCTTTTTTACGAAACCAGCTTACTAATAAAAAATTTGCAGATGGAACAAAGACGCAGAAGATAAGTAAAATCTATGATATTAAACAGAATAAAGAAACAGTTATTCCTGATAAAGTTAGAAAGTATTTAATTGATATTCTGTATAATAATGTATATGTAGATTCAGTTTATTGTCCTAACCGAATATCCGTTAATCTTTTTAGTCGATATACAGAAGGTGATTTTTACGATTTTCATATAGATTCCTTCAAAGCTACACCTAAATCAAATAATGTTTTTTATGATTATGGATTTTCAATTAGTTTAAATAGTGAGTATGAAGGCGGTGAATTTGTAGTTAAAACAGAATCAGGAGAAATAGGCCATAAATTAGAAGCAGGACAAGGTATAATTTTTCCTATTATATATCCGCACAGAGTCAATACAATCACAAAAGGTACACGGGAAAATATAATAGGTTGGCTTTCTTCTAAAATCTCATATGAACAAATGTATTTATTAAAACAGTTACAAGAATCATCAACGATGCTTACTGAATTAGTTAAAAAAGACCACTCTAAAATAACTAAAAATCTATTAATAACTAATATTCTTGTTCAAAATTATCTAAAGAAACATTGGGGAAAATAATGCAGAAAATCAAAGATATTCTCATAGAAATTATGGCACTATTTATGGATCTTGGAGAAGCTATTCGATTAGTGATAGTAGGTCTTTTAAAAATAGTATGGCATCTGGTTTTTACAACACCTAAAAATATTGTTGTCGGTATGTGGAATACTGCTGTAAATATAGGTAAAGCAAGTTTACGTGTATTTAAAAAGAAGGATAAATAATATGACCTGTAAGAACTGTAATTGTAAAAGTTGTCCTGATGATTGTGATTGTACAGCATGTTCAAGTGTAGAATGTGCGTGTAACAGGAATGATGATGATGATGACGATCAGGATTCTTGTTACGAAGATTTTGGATATAGATCAATAGAAGATCTAGATATGATGAAAATTAAATTAAATTAAAAGGAATAACTAATGGCAACCTATTTACAATTATGTAATTTTGTGCTACGTTCTTTAAATGAAGTTGAACTTACTTCTGCCAATTTTGCAAATAGTCGTGGAGTTCAAACAGCAGTTAAAGACTTTGTAAATAGAAGTATCAATGACATTTATACAGCAGAATTAGAATGGCCGTTTCTTCATTCTGATACTACAATTACCACAGTAGCAGGTACAGCCGAATATGCGCTTTCTAGCGGTTATAAATCAGTTGATGTAGATACTGTATACCTTATTGAAGCCAGTACCGATATAAAAACACTTCCATATATTCCATATGAACAGTTTGCTATACAGTTTCGTGAACGTGATCTTGATCCAACGACAACAGATAATAGAGCTAAACCTGAATATAATTATCTTACACAAGATGATAAAATTGGGTTTACTCCTGTTCCAGATAAAGAATACACAATACATTATGAGTTTTGGCAGACACATACAGATTTAAGCGCATCTACAGATGAACCTCTTTTACCTGCACGTTACCAAGATACAGTCGTTGCACGATCTGAATATTATGTACATCAACTACGTTCTGACTTACAGGCATCAACTTTTAAACATGCGGAATATGAAAAACGAATAGAACGGATGCGCATAGATTTAATTAATAAGCCAAACTATATGAGATCAACGTCTGTAAGTTCAGGTTCAAGGTCTGGTGCAAGACATGCTAAGTATTTCTAATGGCTGAATCACGCACCTTTAGTAGATTAAAAACAGTAGGTGAATTGATACGTGCTTCTTCAACTATCTATACATGTCCTGCTCATTTTGAAGCTGAAATTAAGACGTTTCAAGTAAATAATCTTCATACTGCTGCCGTCGATATAACCGCTAAAGCTGTAGTATCTTCTAGTGATGTACCAATATTAACAACAAAAAGTATAGCGGCAGATGCAATCCTTGATGTATTAGGTACAAATTCAATAGCATTAAAGGCCAGTGATACTTTAGTTATTACTGCTGGAACAACAAACGTATTAAATGTATTTTTAACTATTAATGAAACATATATAGGGTAACATGCCAGAAAGAATACAACAACACGTAATATCCTGTGATTTAGGCTTAGTTCTTAATAGAGATACTTTTACTCAACCATCAGGATCAGCTTTACAGTTACAAAATTTTGAACCTTCCATTAAAGGCGGTTATCGTAGGATTAACGGAACAAACAAATACGTTTTATTAGAATTTAATGATACAAATTTAGGTACATCTAGTAAAACAGGTTCTAGTGTGATGCTGATGACGGCTTTATTAGATAGAACACTAATTGCAGCCAGAGGATCAGTTGTAGGAAAAGCAGCATCTACCTTTTTAACAACTTCACATACAAATTCAGTTTCTACTTTAACCGTTAATAATACTTCTGCTTTTGCATCTTCCGGTACAGTATATATTGGTTCAGAAATTATAACATACTCTGGTAAATCAGCTACAACATTTACTGGATGTACCAGAGGAGCAAGTAGTTCAACGGCTGCTGCTTATTCTAAAAATGTTATTGTATCTTCAGGATGGTCTTCAATCAATGATGCACGAACAGACGCAAATCAATATACCTATACTAAGTATAATTTCAACGGTACAAATAAAATAGCATTTGCTGATGGACAAAATTATGCAGCCACATATGATGGAACCACATACACATTGCTAAACGGAAGTATAGGAAGTGGTTCGGGAACAGCCCCAACGGCTCCAGAATCGATTAAAGAATTTAAGAATCATATGTTCTTTTCTAAATCATCATCACAGGAATTAACTTTTTCTGCGCCTTTTGATGAAAATGATTTTACTCCTGCAAATGGTGCAGGTAGTTTAAATGTATCTGATAAGATTATCGGTCTGGAAATTTTCCGTGAAAGATTATTTATATTCTGCAAGACGAGCATATATGTACTGAATGGTAATAGTATAGCAGATTTTGTATTACAGCCAATTACCAAAGATATAGGATGTTTAGATAAATTTTCAATTCAAGAAATAGGAGGTGATATTATTTTTCTTGCCCCTGACGGCTTGCGTACAATTGCAGGTACAGAAAAAATAGGGGATGTTGAATTAGGCACTGTTAGTAAGTCAATACAACAAAGAATAAACAGTATCGGTTTTGATAATATTAGCTCTGTTGTCATAAGGGAAAAATCACAGTATAGGTTATTTTTTCCAACAACAGGTGGATCAGAAAATGGTAGTGAAGGAATTATTGGAGTTATAAAACAGTCGATAGAAGGTGGAATTGGTTGGCAATTTGCAGACCTAAAAGGAATAAAACCAGCCTGTGCTGGCTCTGACTTTACAGGCACTATAGAAGTAGTATTACATGGTAGTTATGATGGATTTGTATATCAACAAGAAAATGGTGATAATTTTGCAGGTACAAATATAAGATCTTTTTTTAGATCTCCAGATATTATTATAGGTGATGCAGGTATACGGAAAAGTATGCAACGAGTTATTACAAACTATGTAACTGAAGGAACATTGGATGCAGAGTTACGACTTCGATATGATTATGATTCTGGTTCTGTTCCTCAACCAAACGCTTATAATTTTACTACTGGTGCAGGTGCAGCAATTTATGATTTAGCCTCTAGTACATACGGAACAGCTTCTTATGGCTCATCTGGAACTCCATTAGTTCGTCAGTCAGTAGAAGGTAGTGGATTTGCAATAGCTATTAAAATAGATGAATTTAAAGGATCACCGCCCTTCACATTAAATGGATTTCAATTAGAATTTACTGCTGGTGGCAGACACTAATAAAAAGGAAAAATAAATGGGTGCGACATATACAAGACAATCAACGTATGTAGATGGAGATACAATACAGGCTTCAGATACTAATGATGAATTTGATCAATTATTAGCAGCATTTGCTTCTTCAACAGGTCATACCCATGACGGTACAACGGCTGAAGGTGGTCCTGTTACGAAATTATTAGGTACAGCTATTACTATTGGCGATGCATCATCTGGTACAGATATAGCCGTTACCTTTGATGGCGAAACTAATGACGGTGTTTTAACATGGATGGAAGATGAGGATTATTTTAAATTTAGTGATGATGTTTTAATTGTTGATGATGAAAAACTTTATTTTGGAACAGGACAGGATGCTTATTTAGAGTATGATGAAGATGGAAATGATACACTAGTTTTTGGACTACCTACTGCTGGTGGTCAGATACTAGATGATAAGTATTTATACTTTGGTACAAATCTGGATGTAGGTGTAGGCTACGATGAAAACGGAGATGATTCACTAGAATTTCTAGCTAATGTCGAAGGTGCAGGTCTTGTATTCACTTATAAAGCGGATCAAGGTGATGATAATGCGGATATTTGGAAACAAACTTTTGCTGATGCAGGAACAATAACATGGCAGAATAAAACATCAGGATCATTTGTAACTAAGTTAACATTAGATACTGGCGGTAATGTTACTGTTGCAGGAGACTTGACAGTATCAGGCGATGATATTACAATGGGAACAAATACTGATACCGCTATTATGGTAGCAGATGGTACTAACTTTAATCCTGTTGTTCCATCAGGAGATATAGGTTTAACTAATGCTGGTGTATTCTCAATAGCCAGCGGTGTTATCGTTAATGCAGATGTAAATTCTAGTGCAGCTATAGCAGATAGTAAATTAGCCACAATTAGTACAGCCGATAAAGTTTCTGCTGCTGCTGTACAAGTTGATGGAGCTACAGACGGTACTAGTATTACAATAGCAGATACAGATAAATTTATTATTGATGATGCAGGAACAACTAAGTATGTTAATGCTTCACAGCTTAACAGTTATATAGCATCAGAAGCTAATGCTGCTGATGATATTTCTACAGGTGATGCTGCTTCTTCGTTTCAAACTTCAAGTGGAAATGTTACTATTGATTCACAAGCAGGAACAACAACTGTTGATGGACATACGGGAGTAACAGTCCAATCTACAAACAGTGGTGATATTTTATTAGATTCAGTTGCAGATGTAGTATTAGATGCTGCCGGTAATGATATAACATTAAAAGCTGCTGGAACTACTTTTGGTTCATTAACTAATTCAAGTGGTGAGCTTCTAATTAAATCAGGATCAACTCCAACTACAGCAATAACTTTTGCTGGTGCTAATGCGACTGCTGCTGGCAATGTAACAGTTTCAGGTAATCTTACAGTTACAGGTTCATTGATTTCAGCGGATGTAACAGCTTTGGCAGTAGCATTAGGATAAAAGGAAAAATACATGGCAGATGATGCAACTATTTCACTATCGGCTACAGTCTTACCAGATGAGATAGCTAAAACAATTACTGGTACTATGACATTAGCGCCAGCAGATGCAAATGATAAATGGTATTATAAATTAACATCTGTATCTAATTCAAGTACAGATCTTATAGCTGGATACTTTTTAGATTATACTGCTGTAGATGATGATACTGCACCAACTGCTGTAGCGACAGGAGACAAAGTAAAATTTTTATTTATAAAGAATACAGATGGATCTAATGATGTTTATATCGTATTAGATGCTGGAACTGCTGCAACAAGTACAGCAGATGCGATAAAGGTTCCAGCAGGTTCAGTTTGGTTTGGTCAGATACCTAATGCAACGGTAGCTGATATTCATGCTATCAGTTCAACTTCTACAGTGAATTGTATTGTAGCAGCTTTACTTGATGATGTAGGATAAAGGAAGGATAATATGGCAAATACATTTAAATTAGTAACAAAGGCTGGGGTTACATCAGCAGATGTTATATATACAGTTGCTAGTAGTACAACAACTATCATATTAGGTTTGACTATTGGTAATACTACAAGTAGTGCTGTAACTACTACTGTTACAATTGAATCAGACACTTCAAATAGAAGTGGAGCTAATAATGAAGCAAATCAAGCTGTAGAAGTTTTGACTTCTGCTTCAATTCCAGCTAATTCTAGTTTGGAAGTAATGAGTGGCAATAAGATTGTCATGGAAACTACTGATGTTTTGAAAGTAACAGGAAGTGGAGCAGTAGACGTTGTACTGTCAATCATGGAGATTACATAATGCGGATAATGAAAGGATTACACGCTCCTGATGAATTACATGGTTCAGAGCTAGTTCTTGATCTTGATGGTGATACATCTGTAACTAGTGACACGGATGATCAAATAGATATTAGGATAGCAGGTGCAGACGACTTTTCGTTTAAAGCCAATACATTTGAAGTTCAAACAGGCTCAAATATTGACATGAATGGGACTGAATTGATCCTCGATGCTAACGGAAATACGTCCATTACAGCGGATACAGATGACCAGATAGATTTCAAAATTGCCGGAGCAGATGACTTTAGAATAACTGCAAATACTGTTAGCGTACTTTCTGGCACTACACTTAATATAGATTCTGGAGCTACTATTGCCAATAGCGGAACTGCTACAGGATTTGGTGGATTACTCTTTATTTCTGGGGCTACAGCATCGAATAGTGCTACTGTAGCATTTACTGGTATTAGTAGTACCTATGAAACTTATGTAATTACCTTTAATAATGTTGTCCCTGCAAGTGATAGTGTTTCATTTAATATGAGAACATCTACAGATGGCGGCACTAGCTACGAATCGGGTGCTGGTAATTATAGATATGTAGCTGAACGTGGTAGTCAAGGCGGTACTGGTGTAACTGGATCTGCTTCAGCTACGGAAATACTTCTAGTTGCTGCTGGCAGTGGAATAGGGTCAGATACAGGAGAAGGTTTCAACGGAATCGCTTATTTATATCATCCATCAAATACAGGATTATATACATCAATTTCAAGTCACGGCCATTATCAAGACGGGGCTGCTGATTCTTTGTACTATCAGTCTGCTGGAACTCGTATAGCCGCTGCTGATGTTGATGCTATACAATTTTACTTTAGTTCAGGAAATATAGAATCGGGTGAGATAAATCTATACGGAATGGTAAAAGCATAGGAGAATAACATGCCTCGATACCACATGGTTAATGGAGAAAGAGTTCAGTTTTCAAATGCAGAAGAGGCTGCTCGTGATGCTGAAGAGCAAGCATGGGCTAATGGTGCTGTTGCAAGAGCACAAGCAAAACTAAGAGAAAAGAGAAATGCATTACTCGCTGAAACTGATTTTTACGCTTTATCTGATGTAACTATGTCTAGTGACATGGGAACTTATCGTCAGAACTTGAGAGACTTACCAGCAGGTAAAGATACTGTTGATGCGTGTGAAAATGCAACATGGCCTACTAAACCTAGTTAATATAAAGATTGAGATAAAAAAATGAGATTTTTTCTAATACTAAATATGATACTATTATTATTTATAC
>VTLG01007105.1_pt1 | contig 23008 bp, 42 predicted proteins | sample 4694571 | NCBI WGS metagenome assembly VTLG01 (sample SAMN12604809, study PRJNA352737) | marine metagenome | biome: ENVO:00000447; feature: ENVO:00000209|ENVO:00000569|ENVO:01000036; material: ENVO:00002151; isolation source: viral sequences binned using virsorter ...
GTGATGCAGCAACAGTAGGTAGAAACCCTTTTGAATATTTATTTGAAATAAACTATACAAGACAAGAAGGTGTAAAGTATATAGACCAAAATCATTTTATAAGATATGTAAAACCTAAATGGTTAGTAAAATTAGAATATGTAAAAGATGGTTTTGCAGATATAGAATATTATGAAACTACACAAAGACTAAGATTAAGAGGTAACAAGAAGCTGTCGTTCAATATAGGAACTTTACAGCGTATATCTGAGCCTTATGGATATAACCCCTTAGACGAGTGGTTGCTGTCAAATAACAACATACATTACACTTATTTAGCAATACAGGAAGGTTATTCTGTAGATGTATTTGCTTCTGAATATAAAGACCCACAAGGTAATGTAGTTGCTACAAGTACAGATGTATGGGAGCAGGTTGTAATACCTGAAGTGTTATCTGATTATGTAGAGAAAAAAAGAAATGAATTGCCAAATCAATGGGTACATTCTTTAGTGTTAGGGTTTGACTTTTATCATTACAAAAAAAACTGGTGGTTGCATAGTTGGGGAAACCTAATACCATATCACTATAATGATGGAGGTAGGTACTCTTATCATAATTTTAACAACAATGAACAATGGTATGATTATTCTGGAGGTATGATTTTTGGATGGAAGATCAATAAATCTTTAGGTTTATTTGTAGAAAACAAATATTCTAAATACTGGAATAGAACTTGGTATGACTTTAAAGTAGGAATTAACTATATAATATTTTAGATATGAAAAAAATAATTTGTAAATTAATAATGTTTTTAACTTTTGGAATGGTATGTTTAAATTATTGTTCTAAAAAATGTTGTAAATAAAATGAAAGAATTAAATGAAGATACAAGTTTTAAAATTAGCATAAAAACTTTAGCTGGTATTGCTGCTCTTATCTTTACTTTAGTTGGTATGTGGTTTACACTTCAAGCAGATATAGCAGAAGCTAGAGAGTTGCCAGCACCAGAAGTTTCTAAAATGGAGTTTGACATGAAAGATGTTAACATAAGAAATACTATTATGGAAACTAGAGATGATGTTAAAAAATTAGAGGAGAGAATGATTAGAATGGAAGATAAAATAGATGCTTTAAAATAATGTATATAACAAGATGGAAATTAATGTTGACATGGTTGTTGGTTTCTTTATTTTTGCTTGTATCGCAGGACACCTTATCACAGGTCAAAGCGATACATTTTAATGCAGATTGGAATAAACAAAACACAGCAGAATGGTTTAACAAATTAGGTGATTGTGAAAAGCAATCTTTTATGATAGATGGTAATGATTTACAAAAAAAATACCAAATAGCTATTGTACCTACTATTGTAATTTTTGATGATGGTGAAGAAGTAAAAAGGTTTCAAGCAGATATTAGCTTCAAGATGTCAGCAACCAGAGAAGAAGTACAAGATTATATTGATGAATTAATAATGAGTAAATTCTAATGAATAATTATACAAAATTTATATATGCTTTTATAATGGTTATTGTTTTTACAGTAGCTACAACATCTGGTCAATGTCCTCCGAATACATGGAGTCTTAATGTAACAATAAATCCAGACCAATATCCTGAAGAAACATCTTGGTATATTATGAACTTTTGGGGTGACACCTTAATGCAAGGAGGTACTTATGATAATATAGTGGATTATGAACCACAATATGCTTCAGCTTGTGCACCAATAGATAGTTTTTATTTTGTTATTAGTGATACTTATGGTGATGGTGTTGCAGGTAGTCTATGGGGTGGTAATGATGGTTCTGTTTATATAGAACAATGTGGTGATACTATATGGACTTTACCAGTAGCAGATTTTGGTAACTTTTTATATGATACAATATACACTTCAGGATGTCCTCCACCACCACCTATTTTTGGGTGTATGGATAGCAGTTATGTAGAGTTTGACCTAACAGCTACACTAGATACAGGTATGTGTTTTACACCTAAAATTTATGGATGCACAGACTCAACTGCTTACAACTATGTTGTGGGTGCTAACACTGATATAAATATTGATAGTTGTTTACATGAGTTAGAATTAACTGACTTAGCTGGTAATGGTTGGGCTGGTTCTTCACTTAAAGTACAACAAGCTACAAGTTTGATACCTCCTTTTAATTATGTAGATATAGGAACATTTACTTTGCTAGATGGTTTTGACACTACATTTTTCTTTAATTTACAAGCAGGATATAAAGTAAAAGCAGTATTTGAAATAACACAACAATCTGATTTTACAGCAGTACAATGTGGTTATAAATTATATTCTGGTGATTATGTTGCTATAGATATTGAAGGTGGATTTGTAAATCCTATACCACCATTTTTTCCAATAATAGGTAATCCTTATTGTGGCAATCAATGTATAGAAAGAACTTATGGTTGTACTGATAGCACTGCCTTAAACTACATAGATACAGTAAATACAGATGATGGTAGTTGTTACTACTATGCAGGCTGTACTAATCCTTTATATTTAGAGTATGACTCTATATACGATTATGATGATGGTAGCTGTCAAACTTTAATAGTTCTAGGATGTATGGATAGCACAGCATTAAACTATAATCCAAATGCAAACGTAGAAATACCAAATTCTTGTATTGAGGTTGTAGAAGGATGTACTGATAATACAATGTTTAATTATAATGTAAATGCAAATGTTGATGATGGTAGTTGTATTCCATTTATTTATGGATGCACTGATGTTACTGCATTTAATTATGATTCATTAGCGAATACAGATGATGGTTCGTGCACACCAGTAGTCTGGGGTTGTACTGATGGTACAGCCTTTAACTATAACCCATTAGCTAACACAGATGATGGTAGTTGTGTACCTGTAATTTTTGGTTGTACTGACAATACAATGTTTAACTACAATCCTTTAGCTAATACTGATAATGGAAGCTGTGAGCCATTTGTTTATGGTTGTATGGATTCTACTATGTTTAATTATAATCCAACAGCAAATGTAGATAACAACTCATGTATTGCATTCATATATGGTTGTACTGACCCTTCAGCTTTAAATTATAATCCACAAGCTAATACTGAGGATTTTAGCTGTATTGATTATGTATATGGCTGTACTGATAGCACTGCTCTTAATTATGATGCACAAGCAAACACTGATAATGGCACTTGTATATATCCTATATATGGTTGTACTGATTTAGATGCAGAAAACTATAATTCATTAGCTAATGTATCAGATAGCTCTTGTTATTACTCTGCTGGTTGCTCAGTAGGAGATATTTATTACATACCTAACGAATGTTTTGAATGGGTTATTGATGTAGATAATTTTTGTTGTGATGTAGAATGGGATAATACTTGTGATTATTTATACCAATATTGTGTAGATGGATGGACAGGAACTACTGATATACAAAATTTAAGAACATCAATGTTTCAAGTATATCCAAACCCAACAAAAGGAACTGTATTTTTTACTGATAAAGTTAATGTTAAAGTATATGATGCAATAGGTTCTATTATTATAGATAAAGAAAATGTTACATCAATAAACATAAACAAAAAAGGCATTTATATGATAGCTATAAGCTACAAAGATATGTCAATTTTAACTAAAATAATTAAAAACTAATGGCTGCAAGAAAGGCTAGTTTTATTTTTAGACCTACAAAAAGTGTTAAAAGAAAAGGAGTTCACTCAAAGAACGCTAGTAAAGGACAGAAAGGTTATAAGAAGCCTTCTCGTGGTCAAGGAAAATAAAATAAAATGAAATTAAAAGTATTAAGATTTAGTTCTGAGGCAGACTCTACTTCTGGTTTGCTGTTTGAAGAAACAGATATGGGCTTACAATTCTTATGTTACACATTAGAAGATGAACGTAGAGCTTTAAAAGTCAAAGGAGAAACAAGAATACCAGCAGGTATTTATAATCTAAAATTAAGAAAAGAGGGTGGTTTTCATGAAAGATATTCTAAAAAATATCGTAATATGCACATTGGTATGCTTCATGTCACTGATGTTCCTAACTTTGAGTATATTCTTATTCACACTGGAAACACTGACGAGCATACTGCTGGTTGCCTTATCGTGGGCTTGTCGCAAGAATCCAATCAAGTTCTTAAAGATGGATTTGTTGGTAAAAGTGTTAACGCTTATAAAAGGATTTATCCTAAGATTGCAAAAGCCATAGATAGTGGGCAAGATGTAACGATTGAATATGTTGATTTTGATAAAGAATTTTAAGGGTTCATAAAGGGTTAATAAACCCTATATAATAAAGATAAAGATAAATATAAAGATATGATAAATAATATATTAGGAGGAATACTTGGAAAAGTTGTAGATAATGCAGAAGGTATATTGGATAAAGTAATTACTACAGATAAAGAAAGAGATGAAGCTAAACTACAATTAAGAAAAGTATTATTAGATGCTGAGAAAGAAGCTTTTGCTAAAGAGGTAGAAGATAGAAAATCAGCTAGAGATATGTATAAGGATGATGCTATTATACAAAAAGTATTAGCAACATTATTTACAGTAGCTTACTTTGGTATAACATTTGTAATGTTTAGCTATTTTGTAACTAAAACAATAGACTTAGGAGAGTTTGAGATTAGTTTTATATCTACAATATTTGGAGCTATGTCCAGTAAAGTTAATACTATTATTGATTTTTTCTTTGGTGGTAGTGCTAAAAAACAAGAAGAAAAATAATTCTACTTTTTTCCTATCTACTCATAATTTATTAGTATATTTGCACACTTACGAAAAACTCATTCTGAGTTATCATTGTTTTAGGGTTAGTAAAAAAACGAGATTTCTGTTGGTTATCTCGTTTTTTATTTTATATTGCACCAACCAATAAAACAGTTTAATGAAAAAGATATATGGTAAAAGACTTAGACTTACCCCAGAAGAAGTACAAATGGTTGAGAACCATAGGCTTACAAGAAATGTAGGCATCATAGGTGACACGCATGAACCTTTCTGTCACCCAAAATACAGAGATTTTTGTTACGAAGTATTTAATAGATTTGGAGTTTCCGAGATAGTTCATATCGGTGATGAGGTAGATAATTCTGCACTTTCATACCATGAGAAAATGGCTGAAATGCCTAATGCAGAAACAGAAGCAGAAAGAGCACAAGCAGCTATGGAAAAGTGGTATGCAACCTTTAATAACGTAAAGGTATGTGTAGGCAATCATTCGGCTTTACCTTTTCGTCAGGCTACTACAGCAGGTATTCCTAAAAGATTTATGAAGTCTTATGAAGAAATATGGAACGCACCAAAAGGCTGGCAGTGGAAGTTACAATGGGAAATAGACAATGTTTTATACGAACATGGTACAGGAAGTAGTGGAGCAAGAGCAGCAGTCAATAGAGCAACAGCAAACAGACAATCTACTGTTATAGGGCACTGTCACAGCTTTGGTGGTGTAAACTACATGGCATCTCGTAATGATTTAATATTTGGTCTTAACGTAGGTTGTGGAATATCTGTATCAGCACTAGCTTTTCATTATGGTAAAAACTTTCCCAAGAAGCCTACACTTGGCTGTGGTGTTGTTTTAGACGAAGGAAAAACAGGACTTTTTATCCCAATGGACTTAGGAAGTAAGATAGTTCATATCTAATTTTTTTAAAAAACATACAAAAAAGTTTGTCAATATGATTTTTTATTATACATTTGCAGTGTTAACCCACTAAATAATGTATTATGTTAAAAGAATTATTAAAGAAAAATTACAAATTAAATAGTAATGAAACTCATGTTTACTTATCTAATGTTAATAAAGTATTAGATGAAGTAAGAGATAATATCAAAGCATTACAGCTAAAAGCTCATAATAGTGAAAACTATGAAGCATCTGAAGCTTACAAAAATGCTTGGTATGAATTAGCTTTTGTAGGAAATAGAATATTAGATATTCAAATACAAAACTTAATAGATAAAAAATAATAACCCTAAAAATTATATTATGTCAGAAATTAAAAAAGAAACAAGAAAAGAAGCATTAAGAAGGTTGTTTGAAACAAATGGCTTAGTGCAAGAAGATGTTTACAAAGACAAGAGAGGATTTGTAATTATTACAAGAACAGGTATAGATAAGATAGTAAGTAATAGAGGTATTGATTTATCTTACGAACCTATAGTCATGGAAAAGGATTGGGTGGTATTACGTTGTATTGCTAAGATGTCCGAAACTAAAGTAGAAAGTTTTGGTGAGTGCTCACAAGAAAACACTATGGGTCTAGCTGGTAAATATCCTGTAGCTATGGCAGAAAAGCGTGCAAAGTCACGAGCAGTATTAATGATGACAGGATTTTACGAACAAGGAATCTATGGTCAGGATGAAATGATGGATAGTTAATGGATTGGATAGATGATTTATTAGATGACAGATGTAACTTGTATCAGATTTCTACAATAGAAAATTTGATGAAAACATCATCTGTCGCTAATGAATATATTAATATTGACTTTGAACAGCTTACAATTATAGAAGCAGAGCAAATAATATTACATCTGTACGATAATAATAATCCAACAGACCCAAAAGAACAATTTAAAAAAATGTTTAGAGATGGCAATTAAAAAACACGCTATGACAAAAGAGGGTGCTATACTGTGCATAACTAGAAACCAAGTTAAACAACTTGATGGAAAACACTTAACAGGAATAAGACAATCTTTTATAGATGCCTATAAACACTTAGAGAACAGCAAGATAAAGGAGCTGTATAAAAAAACCTTTGATGTCGAATTAGTTATAATAGAAAAATGAAAAAAGCAAGAAGTGAATTTGAAGTATTTATAAGAACACAAGGTATTTCTAAAAGAAAGTTTGGTCAAATTACAGGCAATAAAGGTTCTACAATAGAAAAATACTTAGCAAACCCTTCATTACTTAGAGTAAAACATTTAAGATGTTTAGTAGAGAGTGATGAATGTGATAAATCAATGATAGAAATAATTAAATTAATTAAATAAAATGGAAATAAAAGGAACACTAGAAGCAAAATATGACACTAAAGAATTTAAAAGTGGCTTTAGAAAAAGAGAGTTTGTAATTAATACAGGTGGCGATTATCCACAAACAATTAAATTAGAAGCTCATAAAGACAATATATCTAAGATAGATAGTATTAGTGTAGGTCAGGACATAATATGTCAAATAAACATAACAGGAAGGCTTTACGAAGGCAACTATTACAATAATATAGTAGCTTGGAAAATAGACACAACTACACAAACCGAAACTAAAAACAATGAACCAGATTTACCCTTTTAATTATGAAACAATATAACAAAGAAAAGAAGTTTGTAGGACAAAAAGAAATCAGTAGATTAAAAACTATTGTTTGTGCACAGCTAGGATTAAACAATACTGCAATTAATAGCAGAGTAAAAAATGCTGATAATGTAAATGCTAGACTTATATTTAGCAATATACTAATGTTTGAATTAGAAATACCTGTTGGTAAAATGTCACAATTTGTTAATAAGGATAGAAGTAATTTTTACCACTACATAAAATTACATAATCAAGCATTAGAAATGCCAAAGTTTTACCAAGAGTATTTAAGAGATTATGAAATTTGCAAGGATGAGTTTATAAACAAAACACATACAAAAGTTAAAAAGTGGCAAATTATGATAGAAAAATTATCATATAATTATAGAAAGCTAGATGATAAGCTAAATAATATACAAAGACAGATAAATAATTTTGTAGAAGAAGAACAATTAAATAATTAAGACAATGGCTAAAAGAATGACTGACACAGATAAATGGAAGAAAAGATTTATTCGTGAACTAAAACCGAAACACAAATTGCTTTGGCTATATATATTAGATGATTGTAACCATGCTGGTATATGGGAGATTGATTTAGATGTAGCATCTATAAGGGTAGGAGAGGCAGTTGGATATAAAGACTTAGATGTTTTTGGTAATAAGATAATTATGTTTGACAATAATGAAAAATGTTTTATACCTGATTTTATAGATTTTCAATATGGCGAGTTAAATCCAAACTCTAATGTTCATAAGTCAGTCATTTTATTATTAAGTAGATACAATCTTGAAGGGTACATGAAGGGTACACAAACCCCTCCTGAACCCATCATTGATAAGCCTGCAAAAAGATTTAAAAAACCAACAGTAGAGGATGTTTCTTTGTATTGTCAAAGTAGAAACAACTTGGTAGATGCAGAAAAGTTTTTTGATTTTTATTCTTCTAATGGTTGGAGGGTAGGTAAAAATGCTATGAAAGATTGGAAGGCTGCTGTTAGAACTTGGGAGAAGAACTCAACAACAGAGCAAACTAAAAGTAAAGTAGAACAATCTCTTGATACTTGGCAAGAGGCAAGACGTATGATAAATGGATAAAAGTAATCAAGTATGGTATAGGTTTAAAAATAACCTTGAACAGTTTAATATTGACTGTGTTGATCTTTTAAGTAAGTGCTATATGATGTTAGGTCAAAGACCAGACACATCACAGATAGTAATGATGTCTAAATTTTTAATAGAAGATTTATCTAGAAATCATGGCTCTATGACTTTGGATGAGGTAGCTTTTGCTTTTGAGCAAGGTATTAAACACTCAGAGCATGGGGGCTTCATTAATGTAAGAACTATGAGTCAATTTATTAAAGAGTATAAAAAAAATGCACAAGCTAAAAGACAGCAACAATTATTAACAGATTATGAAAAAGAACAACAAAACCTTAAATTTATAGGTCAAAGTATAAACAAAGCAAAAAGATTAAAATGAATTTATTTATATTAACATTGTCAATACTATCTTTATTATATGTTAGCATTTGGTTAGTTTATTCTGATAGGGTATATAAAAAAAAGAAGGAAGAATTTGAGGATAGATTAAAAAAATTTGAAAATAAAGATACTGAAAATTGAAAGAATTAAGTGAAGAAAAAATACAAATAGCTATTGTAAATTATTTAAAGTTGCAATATCCTAAGTTGTTATTTACTGCAACAATGGGTGGTCAATATCAAAAACATCACTCACAAAGGCGAAGGGCAAAGCAAACAGGCTATTTAAGGGGGGTAAGTGACTTACTTATATTTGAGCCAAGAGGTATATACTCTGGATTATTTATAGAATTAAAAAGAAACAAAAAATGCTACCCAACTAAAGAACAAAAAGAATTTATATTAAAAGCAAAAAGCAGGGGGTACTACGCTGTATGTGCTAAAGGTTTTGATGAATGTAAAGAAATTATAGATAATTATTTAAATGATAAATTATGACTGAACATAGTAAATATTATTACGATTATAAAAGAAACACTACTGACGAGGGGGGAGAGGTCTGTGAAAATGCTAACAAAGATAATCTTAACATTCCAGATTATTATATAGGAAAGAATGGTTATATGGCAAAAGATGTTGTAGCAAATTTTGATTTATCTTACAATGTTGGTACTGCCACGACTTATCTTTTACGTTGTGGAAAGAAAAAAGAAAAAGGAATGTCAGATGTTGATAAGCATATAGAAGATATTGAGAAAGCAATAAACCATTTAAGATTTGAAATAGAAAAACTAAAACAAAAATAATGAAACCAGAAATTACAGACAAACACATTAAAGTTCAAGCTTTACAACACTTGTTAATACATTACGAGAATAAGTATAAGAAATATAAAGGGGGGGGTAGAGAGGATGTATTAGAAATTATAGAACTATACATATCAAAGATTAGAAGAACTATAATTAGTGTTTTAGAAGAAGATAATAAAAAAGTAAATAAACCAATAGAATTTTATTAAATGAGCATAAATCCATTTGAAAGAAAAGATAGCAGAGGAGGGGGGTACGCTAAGAGAAAGTTTACCTTACAAGAAGCTATAGAAATTAGAGAAGAATATAATCAGGGGGGGGTGTCCCAGAATCAACTTGCTAGAAAATATAATGTTTCTCAGCCTATTATTAATATGTTGTTGAGAAAGAAAACTTATACAAAATAATTTTGTACTTTGTAAAATAATTTATATATTTGTTTTGTGAATGAGTGATGACAGAGGGGTAAGGTAGGGGGGGGTGCTCTTTCACAACTTTAAAAAAAGTAACTCTAAAATAAAAAAATAATAATTATGAGAGCAGGTTCAGACATAGGATATTGTGACAGCGATTACAGAAACAATAATACAGTTCCAAACTTACCAAGTGAAGAAGATGTAACAAATCATTTAGAGTCTATGGGCTTTGAAGTAAATGATGTAAGAGTAGGAGATAACGACCTAGACATTTACATTACTTACAATGGATTATCTTATGACTTTGTAGATTTTGATTGGGATTGTTATGAATCGTTTGATAAAGATAATTATTTAAAAGAATATGATGAGGTTTACAGTATGTGCTGTGGAGCTTCAGTAGATACAGATGTAAGGCGTTGTGACAGTTGTCAAGAAGCTTTATAAATTTGTGTATTCATTTGTTTGAAAAGTGGGAGTGGTTGAAACTGCTCCCCTTTTTTTTTGCCAGTGAAACTGCTGTGAAACTGCTGGGTCTGCTGTGTAAAATTTAGTATGCACTTATAGTTATTAACAATTTTTTTGTTCATAACTTTTTTATCTTTTTTATTTTGTTTATAATTATTTTTTGTTATTCGCCTGTACCTATATAACAAAAGGAGTATATAAATTTTTTTATTTTTTTTAAATTTATTTGTTTTGTATTAAAATATTTTTATATATTTGTACCAATATTAATTAAAACAAAAAAAAATGTTAGTATCAATAGAAAAAAAGAAATTTATATATAATGAGTATGTAGAAAATTTAGATTATACATCTGCATATGATTTAGTAATGGAATTATTAGACAATTCATATTGTGAACAAGGAGACATAGAAGAAATGATTGAAATATGTTCTTATTGTTTTTCAAACTATTATAAATGTTGTAAACATACATTAGAAGATGATGTAAAAGAATCTCATAAAGATTGGATTGAAAATAATTGTTAAAACAATTATTAATTAAAAAAATAAAATAATGACATATTTAGAAAAACAAGAGAAAGAAAGAAAGAAAGAAAGAAATAAAAATTTAATTTGCTGTTTTATTTTCTTAATGGTGATTACGTTATCTCCTTTTATAGAATCAATTTTTAACTTAAATATATAAACAAATGAAATCAACAGAATTAATAATAAATTTAGGATTAAATAACAATCCACATCAAGCCCCAATTCTTTTAATGTATATGAGAAAATATATTTTTAAGAGTAGTAAAGACACAATAAAAGAGGGTGTCTGGGATGGTCAAACAGAAAGAACAATAGTAATAAAGGGAAAAACAGAATTAACACCTTTTCAAATTAGAAATAAAATTGACTATTTAAATAATTTATGTACTCAAAATTGTATTTCTTATAAAATAAATGATTTAGGATTTTTGCAATATAATAAAACATTTCAAGGACATAAATATAAATTTGATAATAAATATTTTTTAACACTATGATAAAAGAAAATAACAATTTACACAATTTAAAAAGACTTTTAAAACTTAATAAAATAACATTTCAAAATTATTTATTTAGATTAAAAGCAAAACAATTAAATATTAACACTTTTAAATTAAAACAATGAACGCAAAACAAATAAAACAATATCTAGTTAAAAATTATGGAGAATGCAGACAAGATGAAAATATATTTGCAACGGCATTAAATAAGACTGCAAAAGAATATGAATTGAACGCAAAAGAATTATTTAATATGATAGTAGAGAACAAACCTATTAACGCCTTAACTCATTCTTACGGCTTTCAGACTAGATACGGAAGAGAAATAATGAATTATTTTAATGAATATTATTTTAATTCGGATAATTACTAACAATAAAAAACAAAAACAATGAAAATAAGATTAAAAGTTGAAAATATGAGAAGTCCTAGAACGGGCAATAATGTTGCAAATCAATTTGTAATATATACAGATAAAGGAACGTATTTTCAAAGCTATTCAAGTATTATTGCATTTATTAGAAAGAAAGACAATAAAGTATTTTTAGACTCTTATTACTGGGACTACTCAAGGACTACAAGCAAATATCGAAATGAATTTTTAAATGAATATACGGCAGAAACAAGAGAGAAAATAAAAACAAAAGAATATAAATTAACTAACTTAAATTAATATGAAGCACAATAAACTTATAGCAGAATTTATGGGTGCAAAAGGACATCCTAAATATAATTCAATAGAATGGGATATATATATAACTGGATGTTTGGATGTTGATTCAGATAATGAAAATGCACAACATTTTTTTACTCCTAATCAAATGAAATACCATAGTTCTTGGGATTGGCTTATGCCTGTAATAAACAAGATTAGAAGTATGGATAGTACATACGAAGTAGAAGAAGTAGGTAAGTATGATTGGGATAATGAAATATCACACTATGAATTTGACCTTGACCTCACATACGAATCAGTAGTAGAATATATTAACCAATATAACAACAATGAAAGTTAAAATTATGCAAAGAAGTGTATTTCACAAATACGCAGAAATAGAAATTGAAATTCCTAATGACTGGAATACACATACCGAAGATATAAATAATTTTATACATGATTATCTTATTGAAAATGAAAATTTATATGTTGACAAGATAGATAAAGCTATTAGTAAAGCTGAATATGAATTTGGAAGTGGTGTAGATGATTACAGAGGTATGAATGAGCCAGAATCAGACTCTGAATGGAGATTTGAATTAAGTAACGGATATAGAGGACATTTATAATATTAACAATTAAATAAATAAAACTATGAAAAATTTAACAGCATTAACAAAAGAAGAATTAAAATATTTAATAATAATAGTGGAAAAAGATTTGGAAGAATATAATTCTTTTGAAAATATGACTGCAGATGAATTTAAGGATATGCTTTACGATTTATACTCAAAATTAATCATAACTAACTTAAATTAAATAAAATGAAAATAACCGAACTAATAGACGAATTAGAACAATTAAAAAAAGAGGGAAAAACATATTTAACATTATTAGGTAATTCTACTAATGGAGAGGATGATGACTTTGATATACACTTTAATAATTTAGAAATATGGAATGATGGAGAAAGAACTGCGACTTTATTTATGAGTATTATATCAGATGAAGAATAAAAAATTATTAACAATTAAATAAATAAAACAATGAAACAAAATTTAATTAATCAAATTGGTTGTTTATTAATGATAAACACAGAAACAAAAGAAGATATAAAAAACTTCAAAACACTTTTATATAGTTGTAAATATTATACTATTAAACAACTAAAAGAATTAATAAATATAATTAATATAAGTGGTATTCCTAATGTTAGTAATAAAAATGAATAACTATGAATAATAAACAATTACCAATAAGTAATTTTTGGTTGCTTATTGCATTAATTTTATCCTTAATAGGTTGCTTTAATTAGCAACCTTTTTTTTGTCCTGATGTCTTACTATTGATTTATTTTGTTGTTGCTTTAAATGGTGTTTAAAATGGTTTAGAATGACTGCATTTTTTGTGTTAATATGCAAATATTCACAAATTAAACGCACTTTTTATTTATTTTGTTGCAAATTGTTTTTTTTTGATTCCGTCAAATATTAGTTGCCCTGTAGTTAAGCATATCCACACAACCACACCAATTTTAAATCCAATTTTATAGGCTAATTATTTAATTATTAAGTTTAGATAAAAACTTATTATAAGAAGGCTTCGAAGTTAGTGTTTTATTTTTTAATATTTAAGCAACTTTTGTGTAGAAAATAGCACTAAGGGTTTGTAAAGGGTATATAGTACCCTATAAGATATATATAAAGCTAAAGAAAAAGATAAGGTTATAGTTAATTATATAAAATTGCTAAGTTTTTTTTGTTACTTTTGTAATATAATTTACATATATATAGAGTTCAATTTTATATGGCAGAGAAAAAAAAGAAAGTTATTGGTAAACCTTTTGCAGTAGGAAATACTGTTGGTGGTAGAACTAAAGGTTCTATGAATAGAGTAACAAAATTTTCAAGAGAGGTTTTGACTATGGCTTTAGCAGGTCAAGAGGAGAATATAAGAAATGCTCTGGAAAAATTAGCAGAGAAAAATCCTGAAGCATATATTGGTGCAGTAGCAAAACTTCTTAACTACGCAATACCTAAATTACAAGCAACAGAAATTAGTGCTAATGGTAATACCAAAATAGAAATTACACTTGATGACTCTATGTCTGTAGAACAGCTTAAAGAAAAAATGGCTGAAATGGAAGCAGACGATACAGAATTTGAAGAACTGTAATGAACGAACAACATAAAAAACAATTACTGCAAGCAATGGAGAAGGCGATTTGTGAAAAATCGTTTTATGAGTTCTTTGTTAAAGCTTGGCATATAGCAGAGCCAGCAGTACCACTATCAACAAATTTTCATCACAAATATTTATGTGATATATTACAAGCAGAAGCAGAAAGAATAAAAGATGGTGTAAAAAAAGATAAAGATATAATTATCAATATTCCTTTTCGTAGCACAAAGTCATTACTTGTAACAGTTATGTTTCCAGCATGGTGCTGGGCAGTATATCCCAAAATGAGATTCATTACTGCATCATACTCAGCAGAGATTAGTATTGAACACGCAACTAGAAGTAGAGATATAATACAAAGTGAATGGTATCAAAACTTATGGGGCGATACATACCAAATTAAAAAAGACCAAAACCTAAAAGCAAGATATGAGAATACTTTTCTTGGTGTACGTAGAGCAACATCTGTAGGAGGTTCTGTAACAGGTCAGGGTGGAGATATAATATTAGTGGATGACCCTACATCACCAAAAAATGCTGCATCAGAAACAGAAAGAGATAATGCTAACGAATGGTACAAGTCAACACTATATTCAAGACTAAACAACCCAACAACTGGTGTTAGAATTATTATTATGCAAAGAGTACACGAAGATGACCTAAGTGGCTACCTCTTATACAACTCACCAGACAAACATAGACATATCTGCATACCAGCAGAACTATCTGATGATTTAAAGCCTCAACACCTTGCTGAACATTATGAAGATGGACTATTTTGGACTGATAGATTTTCAAGAGAAGTGCTAGATGATTATAAGTCAGCATTAGGCTCTTATGGCTATGCAGGACAGCTACAACAAAGACCTACACCTGCTGATAGTGGTATGATACAAAAAAATTGGTTTAATATAGACCAAAAAAAATCCGAAGGAGATGTTCACTTTGTGATAGACCCAGCATACACTGCTAGTCAACAAAACGACCCCTCTGCACTTATGGCTTATAAGTTCTTTGACAACAAATGGCAAATCATTGAGGTTCAGAATGTTAGGTTAGAGTTCCCTGATTTGATAAAACACATAGGTAGATTTGTTCATAAGAATGGATATACCAGCAGGTCAAAAATATATGTAGAGCCAAAAGCAAGTGGTAAATCTATAGTGCAAACACTAATTCGTGAAACAGGACTGAATGTTAAGGAAGATAAACCACCAACTAAAGACAAAGTGGCTAGAGTACAAGATATTAGTGCAAGTATAGAGAGTGGTAGGGTGTCTTTACTAAAAGGAGCTTGGAATGAGGAGTTTTTACTACAATGTCAACAATTTCCTGCTGCAAAGCATGATGATATGGTAGATTGTCTTGTTATGGCACTAAATAAGCATTTTAATGCTTCAAAAGTGGTATATTTCGGATAATTTAATAATTTACACAAATATTGCTGTATTTTCAAGAAAATATTTGTAAATTTTGCAAAAATGGATAATAATATATAAAATTAAATAAAATGGCTTACGAATTTTTAGATGATAATGTTGCATTGATGAGAATGTTGGGTGAATGTCAATCAATAGAAGTTATAAGTAATACAGCAGCACATACTGGAAAAGATTTTTATTGTGTTTACTGTGTTACAGAAACAGTAGTTGCTAGTATAACTTGTGATAGTGAAGTAACAAATGCAGCAGGATTACAAACAACATTACCAGCAGGAACAACTTTAATGCTTAATATTACAGCTATAACACTTACAAGTGGAGTAGTAATAGGTTATAAACGATAATATGCTTAGTTTATCATTAAATATAGGTCTTGGTAGTCCTAGAGTTAGAAGTGGATTTGCAATTACTGATGTATCTGGCTTACAACTATGGTTAAAATTTAATGAAGGTCAGGTAAGTGTAACTGATGGTTTGAAATGGAGTGATAGCAGTGGTAATAATAATCACGCTACTCAAACAACTGATGACCATGAAGGTGCTTTTGCTTCTGGTTTTTATAGAACTGATGCAGGAGCTAATGACCACTTAGAATTTACCTCACAAATTGATTTGACAGGTGCTTATCATGTATTTATGGTTATTGACCTATCGGAACAAACTAATGAAACATTTTTAAGTAGTACCAATAGTAGTACATCATTTATGCGATTAGGACAAGGAGATAGTACAACATTTAGAATTAGACAAAACACTTCATCAAATCAGGCAGACATAACTATGTCAGCAGCTTTTGGTACAGATAAAGCAATATTTGAAGTTACTAGAGATGGCTCAAACGCTATAAGGGCACTGAAAAATTCAGTACAGGTAGGTACAGCTAGTAGTCAGACAGGAACTTTTGAAGCAAATCAAATATCTGCACATTCTAATGGTTTGAGTAGTGCACAGATAGCAGAAGTTGTAATTTTTAATACAATATTAAATAGTGCAACTGCAACAAAGGTTAGAAATGATATAGCAGATAGAAATAGTATAAGCTTATAATATGGACAGAATAAAAGGTATAAACAGTAAACACAGAATTTTAGTTAGAGAACATCTAAAGTTTTTGCAGTCAAGATTGTATGATTTGACAGAATATGACAAAACTAAGGGTAAATTTTTAGATTTTGTTGATGTTTTAGACACAATAGTTAAATATTCTAATGATTTTAAAGATTATACAAATAAAAACAGAGGAAAAGACGAGTGGATGTATATGATACCTACATTATCTCTTTATGCTTCTTTAGGATTTATGGTAGGTATAAAAAATGAAGAAATACAAAAAAGAATAGACATGAGTGATATGCAAGAAGAAATTATTGCAGAAACACTAGAGCTGGTAGCAGAACTAGCAGATGTGCTTACAGATTACAGAGAAAAAAAAGGTATTGAAAAAGAATTAAATAAAATAAAACAAGGATGTTAATTTTAGAAATAAATGGTAAAGAAAAACAAATACCATGTCAATGGGAAGAAATGACTATTGATTACTATTGTGGTATTTACCAAATAATTAACAAGTACAAAAAAACAGAGGAGCAAAAAGAAGAAGAAAAAGAAAAGAATTTAGAGAAGTTTTATTTTGTTCAAGAAACTAAAATGTATAAAGAGCTTTTTTCATACATGACAGAAATACCAATGGAAATGGTTGACCAAGCTAACATGAGTGATGTTGAGAAAGTTATAAACTCATTGGATAACATAATGAAAAAATATGAACCTAAAGGTATAGATTCTTTCACTTATGATAATGAGATATATTATTTCCCTTTTGAGTTTATGAAAACAGGCACATTTGGTGATTATATAGAATCTAACCAACTAGAATTAAGCACTAAATATTTAAAGAATGGTAGATTTGATATTTTACCAGAACAGATGGCAATACTTTGCAAAAAAGTAGATGAAGAAGTAGATTTAGATAATATAGACGAAAAGGCTAAAAAGTTTAAGAATTTAACAATGGATATAGTTTGGGAGTTCAGTTTTTTTTTGAGCAAACGAACAATAAAATCTCTAAGCGTTATCCGAACCTTTTCAGAAATGGCAGCACAAAAAGCATAGCTGTAACAAAAGCAAGCAGAATAATGAAGCCTTATGGCTGGTTAAATAGCTTGTATGACTTAGCTTTGGATGGTGTATTTACAAAAGAAGGTAAAGATGCTATACAATGCGTAAAAGATGAAAAATTATATAAAGTTATGACATATATGTCTTGGAAAACAGCAAAAGCAGATTTTGAATTAGCTGTAAATGAAGAACAAAGAAAAAAAATAAAATAAATGGCATTTAATAGATTAAGAGATATAAGAGATAGAATGGAGTCTAAATGGACAAGTGGTCAGTTTATATTTGGTTATGAAGATGATGTAAACGAAAACCATAATATAGATTATCCTTTACTTTTAGTTATACCACCAACATCTACTTTACCTGCAACTGAAAAAGACCCAATAAATGCTCATATCAAAGAAGAATATGAGTTTGAAGTAATATTTGCAAAACCATATAGAACAAGTAGTAGTAACACTGGTGCAAATGATACAAACACTAATTTAGATGTAATATATACATTATTGGAAGCTGAAGCACAATATTGGCTTCAAAGTTTCTTAGATAGCTACCCAAACAAAGAAGTTACACTTGTACCTTCACCAATAACTGTAGAAAGAGAAACAAATCAACATAATGATAAAGTAGTACAAATAAGGATGAATTTTACTGTAGATTGTTTTTCTCATGCTTTTGCATCATTTGATGACCAGTTTATCAGAGATTTAGCACCTACTATATGGTTACGTTCTGACATAGGAGTAAAGACACAATATTTTGGTGGTAAAGAAGTTGTAACAAAATGGACAGACCAAAGTGGTAAAGGTAACCATTTTACACAAACAACATCATCACAACAGCCAGAATACAAGTATGAAATGGCTGACACTACAAATACAAACAACAGATACCCTTTTTTAAGCTTTGATGGTACAGACGATTTTTTAAGTTGTGAACAAGCATCACTAGGAGAAACTGTTGGCTTGTCAGCAAATCATACAATATTTTATATAGCGAAAACCAATGCTTTAGCAGAAAATGGTGGTGCAGTTTTTGGGGTAAACCAAGAAAGCACAACATTACAAAGAATGAAGATTCATGTAACAGAAACAGCTACAAATAATAATAAATGGACATATATTGCCAATGAAGCAAGCTCATCTGGAACTGACACAGCTACTTTAACAGAAAGTGCAACTGCTAACGCAGCACTAATAAAATGTAGAGCAGTAAGACTAAATGGCACACAACTAACTTATTTCTTAAATGGAGAAAGTCATTTAGAATCTACTTTTGCAAGTTATGCACCACCAAGCAATTATACATCAGCAAATGCTGCTGTTATGGGAGTAGATAACGCTAGTACACCACTTTATTTAAATGGCTCAGTACAAGAACTAATGGTTTTTACATCAGCTTTATCAAATTCTCAAATAACAGACGTAATGAATTACCTTAACCATAAATATAACATATACTAATGGCAACAGTACAAATTGTAGATAGCCCAAGCACAGCAGGCACAGAATCAGGGATGTATAGTGTTTATACACCTATAAAATACACAATGAGAGTTTCAGGTAGCCCACCATCTACTGGTCAGGCAGATTCAGTGGTTGACTATGTAAGTATGAGAGTTACTATAACACCATTTAATAGTATTACAAATCAGTTTGAGGATGGAGGGACAAATAAACCACCAAGCAAACAGTTTTCTTATAGAGTTCCTTTTACACCTTTTATACATACACACTCTGCTGCTGATGCAAGAAATGATGGTACTTACAGGTATTTTACAACAGATGTTTCTAGTTTATTAAAAAACTTTTTGTCTTTTAATTTAAGACCTTGTTCACATTATACACAAAACAAAAATGTAAGAAGGGATATAACACTTTCTCAAATATCTTATAATGTATATAAAAGATTTGAAATAGCACTAACACCAGAATTTTTAGCAGCAGATGGCACATTAACTTCTGATAGTGATAACACTCAATATGAAAAAGTAAATGCAATAAATTCTGCTCTTTCTTATGAGGAAGAAATTAATAGCTACATAGGTGATGCTATCCTTAATCACACAGACCATCCCAATGCTTCTAGTTATCCAAGTGAACAACAACATAATGCAATAAATACCTTTTATATGCACAAAGATGACACCCATCACCTTGCAAGAAGGCAAAAATATTTAACCTTAAAACCTACTTGTAAAAGAATGATAGGATATGATGAATCAGAATATTTGAGTTTTCCTGTAGAAATAACATCAGGAGGAGATGAAATTGTAGCATATATTAGGTTTTATGGTCTTGATGGTAGCCTTTTAACACACGGTACTGCTTCAACATATTATAGATTAGATATAACTAAATCTGTTAGTACAGGTGGTGGCACTCATAATCATAATCAAATATTATCTCATGGTTCTGCAACACCTACTGGAGAAGATATGGCTGTAGTACAAATAGGTGTAGGAACAAGAAATATAAAAGAAGCAGGTATAGACCATACAGGTGAATGGTATGAAAACCAACCATTAACAGATTTTTCAGGAGTAGGTTATTATGTTGTAAACACGCAGTTGGCAACTGCACAGTCTTATGTCGGTGAAGATGTATATTATTATATAGACCATAGCAAAAAACAATATGACCAAAGATGTACTAGGTTTCATTGGCAAAATAGATTAGGAGGTATAGACAGCTATACTTTTGATAATGTTTCTGCTAAAATGTTAAACACATCTTCTAACACTTACGAACAAACAATATATCCATTTTTTGATGGTCAGCTAGGTATTAGTGCTTCAAATAACCTTATGAATAATGGTCAATATATTGGATTAGTTGCTTCTAATGAAGACTTAGGTGCAGTAGTACCAAGAATAGCAGGTCTTACAAGTGATGAGTACCCTTCATCAAGAAAGCACAAGGTACACGCTTTTAACAGTGGTAATGCAGTAAGTAAGATTATAGACCCTTTAGAAGTAGAGATGTTTAAAGACCTTATGTCTAGTCCAAACGTATGGATTGAAAAAGGATGGAAAGCAAAGGAAGTATTTAAAGAAGAATTTACATATTCTACAGGTGAGGAGTTTGAAGCAAATTGGAACTTAGCTGATGGTAGTTCAGGCTTGGTTTCTTTTAGTACAGCAGAGGGTCATGTTGCAGGAACAAAAGCAATGCTTGTTGGAAATAATAGTGGTGATGATGAGGTGCACGCATCTAGTAAAACAATATTTAAGTATAGAAAAGACAGGATGTACGAGGTGGAGGTAAGGGTAAAGTCAAGAGGTGGTACATCAAATGGTTTATTTTACTGTGGTTTGACAATGTATGATGAGTCAGCTACAGATTTTAATGGTACGAAAATTAGTACAGCAGGAGGAGATACTTTTGGTTCTGCACATTATGTAGCAGTAGAAGCAGAAAATTTGACTGAGGGAACAGGTAATGCTGCTAAATACACTACTTTTAGAGGTTATATTAGTGGTTTTACTAAAGATGGAGGTGATTATGGTGGAGCAAGCCCTGACCCTGCTAAAGCAGCAAGAGCATATTATACTGTAGGAACAAATGTTGGATTTTTTGCTCCAATGTTTATAGCTAATTATAATGACGCATCAGGAAGAACTATTATAGATTACATAAAAGTAACAGAGTATTCACCAGAAGAAGAATCACAAAAAGGTTTTATGTCACCATTAAATAAAAATTATTATGTTCCTGTGCTTATCAAAGATGGTACGACAGAACTTACAAATAGTGATGAAGGAACTAAGATTAGTATAGATTATGTTGAAAGTAGAAAAAATAGAACAATAAGCACATAATGGCAGAAGTAAAATTACAGTTAAGAGGTTTTGGTACAAGTGCAAGTAATGAAGATAATATTGTTGGTGAATTAGATATTACATCAAGCGAGAAATTTCCTTTATCATTAAGCTTCCAAAACTTTGATGTTAAGAACCTAAAAACAAGAGGTGGTTCTTTTAGTAAGACATTTGATATACCAGCAACCAATAATAATAATGTTATACTAAGAAACCTATGGAACTCAGGATGGAGGTCTGCACAAGGAGAAAATGTATTAGGAAACATAGATGCTTCTGTATATGTTGATAATGTTCATGTTTTAGCAGGAAAAGTACGTATAACCAAAGTAACTAAAGATACTGAAGTAAAATCTTATAGCTGTACTTTGTTTGGTGACAACATGGATTGGGCAGCAGGAATTAAAAATAAAGAGCTTAAAGATTTAAAATTTAGCTCACAAGAGTATTCCAACTACAAAGATTTAGAAGATGGCACTATATCTGCACAACCTTTTGAATTTAATTTTGAAGATACAGTAAGTTATAATGTAGGTGAAAGTTCTTTTTCAGGCATTGAAGGTTATGGTTTTTTAGAAAATTTTATTGCTTTAGTATTTACAAGAATAAGTACAATAACAGGAGGTGATGATGAATTTCCTACTAATAATACAGCAGGAGATTTTAATAGTTATAAAAAAAATCATGATAAGGTTTTATATCCTTTAATGAGTGTTGGTGATACTATTGCACCAAATAGAGTTGTATCTACCTTAGACTTTATACCAAACCTATTTATAAAAAATATATGGGATAAAATATTTCAATCACAAGGATATGAAGTAGTAAGTACGTTTTGTGATAGTCAGTTTTTTAAGTCTTTGATTATGCCTATGAACTTTGAACGTACAGGAGAAATGTTGGATGATAAGTTTGGAGAGATTAAAAAAACAGATGGTTATGGAGAATTTGGTAATTATTATTATGGTGCTGGCACATCTCAACTTTTAAGGTCTATGGGTGATGAAAATGTTAATGGAAGAAATGGTAAGATTGCTGCACACAATAATATTACAGCAAGATTTGTATTTTTTGGTGGTGAAGTAGAAGATAATTCTCCTAACCACACTGATAGCACTAATGGAAATGTAAGAGGCGATTTTTCTGGTGGAGCACAAAACTCAGTAGTAAAACAAGCAAACTCTGGTACTCATGAAGTAACAGCAAGTATTGATGTTAGACATTTTAGAACAGAAGGAACACATGGAGGTACATTTGAATATGTCATAAG
>VTLG01008877.1_pt1 | contig 23006 bp, 24 predicted proteins | sample 4694571 | NCBI WGS metagenome assembly VTLG01 (sample SAMN12604809, study PRJNA352737) | marine metagenome | biome: ENVO:00000447; feature: ENVO:00000209|ENVO:00000569|ENVO:01000036; material: ENVO:00002151; isolation source: viral sequences binned using virsorter ...
CAGAAGGTAACGCTACTCAAAGAGTTACTAAACGCATGAAAAAATCAAGGCGTGGCGTTAGGACTGCTAGAAACGGAATCAATACTAAACGCAAATGGTTTCAAGACTATATGCAAAGTTTAGGATTTAAATCTGTTGCTACGATGGGTATTGGAACTGGTTGCAAAGTCCATCTAAAAGCAGATGAGTTACCTAAAGGTAGAATTATCTGCAATCTAAGCAGACATTATTGCGCTGTTGTAGATGGCGTTATAAACGACACTTATGATCCTAGTAGAGGAGAAACAAGATGCGTTTATAGTTACTGGATAAAACAGTAATGTTACAGCCCCCATGCAGGGGGCTTTTTTTTGTGCTAGTGTATCCGCGTGTGTGAGAAGTTGTGAGTGACTAGTGGAAACTAGGCAACACTAGACATTCGCAAGAACTAGACCTCTAGCAATAGGGGTCTTTTTTTTTTAAATATCAGTAAGACGTAATGATATATTCCCAGAGATACTTATTCTTTCTTGTTTACAATTATAAAATGGATAAACAATATGTTTTAAGTTTGCAGGGAAAAACAACATTGTACCCTCCATTTTAGGAGACATATAATATGTATATGTTTTTATTTTTCCGAAATAATCAATATATAAAAATTGAAAATTAGATACTGTATTAGAAGTTGAATTTGCACTACGAGGTAATTTTTTTTGATCTTTCCAATCTGTTGGTATTTTCATCCAAATTACAAAACTAAAAATACCTCCATGATCGTGTATTGGATTATAATCTCCCTCGTGTTGAAAATTTACCCACCAATCATTTAAATAAGTTTGCATATTTAATGATGCCCAAGGTAATATTTTTATTTGGTTAGAAAAAATAGAATCACCATAATTTTTTATCCAATGCTTAACTAAAGGATGAATAATTAAATTATAAAAATTATTATTTTTTTCTAAGCTATAACTTCCATATAAGTTACCTGCTAAATGTTCATAATTTTTTTTTTCACGATTTTCAATACAATTCCAAAGTAAATCCATATGTTTGTTTGTTAGTTTCACTTCTAACCAAGTTGAATTTATATTTAAAATATTTAATTCTTCAATCATGGTTTTGCATAAATCCAACCATTAACTAAATACTTTGGAACTTTAGTTGTATAACCACGATGAACATAAGTCCATGTTGCAGGGAAAAATAAAATGCTTCCACATTTAGGTTGTATTTTTGTGCCGTCAATAAACTCTGTCCAACCACCATCTTTTTCTTCAACAGTATTTAAGTACCAAATATATGTAAAAATTCGTGACCATCCATTGTGTAAACACCAATCGTGATGCCAATGATAATAACCATTAGGCTCGTATTTTTGTACTTTATATCCAGTATCTTTTACTTGGTAATTTTGAGCAGGGTATAATTTACAATCATTATCAGGTAAATTTTTACGAGAAAAATTTAATATGTAATCATGATAATTTTCAAGAGCTATTCCTAAAGCTTTATAAAGTATTTCATCTTCTTCTTTCCATGCAATATTATTTGTAACACCAGTATCTATTGTTAATTTTACAGAATGGTCAATTCTAGGATTATTTTGATTTACTTTCCCTGCCTCTCTATAAGGATCTTTTTCAAACTTTTCAATAACATGATTACAAAAAACTTCTGTTAACGAGTCCTCTTTGACCCAAATCATCTCTTTAAACATTAACTATCTTCTTGGCTTAATCTCTGCAACAGCAAGCTCTACTTCTTTTAAACGATGAAATACCTCTTTCATATCATCGTGCATATCATCTATTTTTGTTGTTAATAATTCTATAGCTGTTGTATTTCGCACAAGATCATCTCTTGATTGTCTTCCTCTATAAGAAACAGATCCTACGGATACAAAACAAGCTGTCATCATAGCTCCACCTACTGCTGCTATTACTTCAACCACTTTACGAGTCCTCAATATATGTCTATTATGACAGAAAAAGCTTATGACAGTTAAGAAACCTAAAAATCTTTTGCAAAAATTGAAAGAAAAAATTGACGATAAAGAAGAACAATTTGAGTACATCTCAGTCGCAGTCAGGCTTTTGGTAGTTTTTTGGAGTGGCCTTCTTGTTACAAGCAACTACTTACCTAAGATACCCGGTCTTACTACTGGAGAAAAACAGGATATAACTTTTCCCGCTTCGCTTCTCGCTACGGCTTTATCTTCCTTTGGCTTAGAGCAAGCTAAGAAAGGTAGCAAGAAAGACGATAAAGTTGCACAAAACGAAGGTATGGTTCAGACTATAAGGGTAATAACACCTATTAAAATAGAAGGTGCTGAAGTAATTGACCCTAAACCTAAAAAATGAAAAGATTTATTCCGTTTTTATTTCTTGTATCAGCACCAGCATATGCTGATATAACATCAACAATAAGCTCCTCTGTGCAGTTAGAAGTTGCAGCACCGGGAACCACAGCAGATCGTATTGGCAACTCATATTCTGTTTCTGGTACAGGAGTTACTACTACTGACGGAACAACTGCTGGCAGTTTGGGAGGACTTGGTGCTGCTACTAACGGAGTAAATGCTTATACACCAATTACTGCATCCCAATTAACTGACGGAGAAAGTTTTACATACACAGTTTCTCACACTACCGGAGATACAGTAGCTACATCTCTTACAGTTGGCGAAGTCTCGCCCTTTGGTGATTTGACGAGTACTTCGGGAGGCACAGCTACGAACTTAGCTGGTACTGTTGATAATCATGTTATTTCGGTAACAGCAGGGTCGGCTGGTACTACAGCAACAGCTTCTTATGTAACTTCTGTCACAGTAGATTGATGAGTTATGCGGAAGCTTTTATTTTTATTTTTTATATATGTTTTACCAGCTAATGCCAATATTGTGCCAAATTTCACAACAGGTACAATGTCTAGTACTACAAATACCCAAACTACAATTACAGAATCTATTACAAGTAAAGATTATAAAACTGGCTATGAATATACAGTTACAGGAACAGGAATCTCTCCGTCAGGAGATATTGCACCAGACGCAGTTAATGTTACAGGTACAGTAGGAGGTCAATCTTACACATGGAAAGGAGCAGATATGACAACAAAACCAGATTGGAATCTAACAGATCCTACATCAGGAGATGCCTTTCAATTTACAGAAACATATTCAGCACCCGGCCTTCAAAACGTCACAACTATAAACAGACAAATAGAAACAGAATCGGTAGTCACTACTACCTCTGTCTTTCAATAGCCCTACTGCCAACAAGTGCTTTAGCTAATGCTGTAAGTCAGTCAAATTCTGGTAGTGTTACAAATCAAAACTGGAATGTTAATAATGGCAGTTTCCATACTAATCAATTTGGGGGTGGTGTTGTATGTCAAGGTTCAATGATGACCATAACTCCATTTACTACTTTTAACTCTAATTTTCGTAAACCTTATCGGGATTATTACTATACACCTGTTTATGATGAAACAGATATTGAAGGAGATTTTGATGAAGATGGCAACCCTATAGGAGATGGAACACCTGATAATCCTGGAGATATTTTGTTTTATCAACAAAATTATTCTGGAACAAATAAGGATAGTTTTGCACTTGGAACAGGTATTACTTTAAATTTTAGTATTCCTTTGGATAGACAATATACAAAAAAATGTAAAGAGGCTGCACAAATACAAAATGATATAAACAAACAAATATTAAAAAACAAAGAACTTGATTGGCACATGGCAAGATTACGTCATTGCGGAGAAAAAAAAATTGCTGGAATACGATTTACAAAAGACAGCCCATATTACGATTTATGCTCAGATATAGAGATTGTGCCTAAAGCTAATCAAGTCTTGCCCCATATACATAAAATTGACGTAAAAGAGTAAAAAAAGCCCCTTCAGAATCGCCTATAAGGGGCTTGTAAAAATGTCTGCTTATGTTTATACCTTTGTTTTTTCGTCATTTTTCTTCTTTGTCAGCTTTGTAACGACTTGCTTAACTATTGGCCGTACAAGCTGAAGTACAAGTGGTGCAGAAGCACCGACCAAAGCAAGACTAAAAACACCAACAAATTGATTAGCAGAAGGGATGTATTGATCTTTGAAGGGTACGTCTTCATAAATAGTTATGCACTCAGTTTTATCTAACCGATGTCCAACTACGATTTCAAGTTTTTTTGCATTTCTGTAATCCCCAACTCTTTGGTCTTTTGGGCCGGGACATTCTGGTATTACTATCTCTTTTTTTTCTCTGGGTAATTCTGGTTTTACTGTTGGTGTATCTATGGTTTCATTTGTTTGTTGTCTTTTCTCTTGTTCTTCTGACTCTACAATTTCTATTCTTCTTCTGTCATATAACATAGGCTGGAATGTTGGCATTGATCCAAAAGGGCATGAAATTGTTGTTCCTGTAGGATCATCTTCATATAATGCAGTGTTTTTAGGAGAAGCATCTCTGTGATACCTTATACAACCCGGAAGTTGTATTGATGGTGGAGGTACATTTAAAACTTGATAGGGAGTATGTAAAGGTAAATTTATTCTTATTTCTGGTATAGAAATATCAGGTATCTCCATCTTCTACATCTCCAATAGAAATAGACCAGCCATCTTCTCCAAACTTGCCAACTTCTTTAATAACAGGTTTTTTTATTTTTTTATCTAATTCCTCGTGATATTTTTTTATATCATTATCTATTTCTAAATTAAACTTTTGCATACGCAACCAATCAATTAATTTATCTATATAGTATTTAACTAGCTTTTTTATAAACCCAAAAATCATTAATGCCAGCAATTCATTTTAGAATGGAACTTTTGGTAAAGATTTTGGTACAGTTGGAATTGATTTACCAGTTGTAGATGGCAGCGAGTTCCCAAGTACATCAGGCATAAGTCCTTTCACCTCGCCAAGTATTTGGTTCATAATTTTAGCCTTAAATTGTTCGCTACTAATATATTTGTAACCCATGTAACTTGCACATAGAGTGCTGGTAATAAGTACAAATGAAGCTATACTTAGGATGTTTGAGATTTTTTGAAACATATGTGGAAAGAAGCATTTGCTAAAGCATTAGTCCCTGTAACTTGGGGAGTTCTAGCTTTAATAATAGGTTTAAGCCCACTATACCTAATAGGTGGGATGATGACTAGACAAATGCAAGAAAAGATTAGGTAGTCTCTTCTGCGGTTGAGTTTATAAGATCATCACAAGCAATAATACCGCCTCTTAATTCAAGTATTTTGCGTTCACAGTTGCTCATAACTTCTTTTGCCTCGTTATAGTTTTTTGCTATCTGTTGTAGTTCTGATTCAAGAGCAGCTTTTTTTTGTTGAGGATCTAACATTTAAGTATAAAGTACAATACCAATATAATATCAGTACTGTACAACTCTAACAACCTTAAGCATAAACTTTTTTACCATCAACGATAGCTTTGTCGATAGCAGTAAAATCTTCGCTAGTCCAGATAGATGTTGTTCCATCTAGTTTTTTGTAACCTTTAATAATTTCAAGATGTTCTACATTACGCTTAATCTTGTCTTTGTAATCAGCATCAGTTTCATCTGATGTTTTAGCAATACCAATTAAAGTAACGCTATCGCCAGCAGCAGAGAAGATTGCTGCAATTTCATCTGCGGTTTTTTCTTCCATGATAAAAAAGTAGTTGTTTACAGTTTACCCTGCTTCGAGGGCTGTGACTTTTGCTGATAGTTCTTTTATTGCATTTACAAGTATTGGTACAAGTCTTTCATATTTAATTCCATAACTCATTTCATCACAATTATTTATTGTAATAAGTGAGTCGTCTTTTGTATTACCATATCCATTTGCTTTTTCTACAGCCAACATTTCTTGTGCTAAAAATCCTATATGTAATCTCTGTCTTTTTTTAGAACCATCAGGTGTTCCGTAGGGCTGTTCATCTGTTCCATACCAAGTTCTTTTATCCCATCTATAAGTAACAGGTCTTAATGCCTTAATCCATTCTAAACCAACATTAAAATTATTTATATCTGTTTTATCTCTTGCATCTGAGGAAGATATTGAAGTATCAGCACAAAATAAATCATTTATACCATTATCACCTAAACAAATTGTATCACTACCTATCGTAATATTTCCTGATGGACTACTTGATCTACCAGCATCATGACCAAGAAGAAGATTATTGCTTCCAGTTGTAACACTAAAACCAGCATCAGTTCCGCAACCTGTATTATTAAGGCCAGTTGTTACTGATGCTAAAGCTTGTATACCTAAAGCGGAATTTGTTTCTCCTGTTGTAAGACTACCTAAAGCACTTTGTCCTACACCTGTATTATATCCACCTGTTGTAGCTGATGTTAAAGCAGCATGACCAACACCTACATTACAACAAGCGGTAGTAAGTGCATCCATGGCAAATGACCCAATACCTATATTTTGAAAACCAGTTGTGTTAGTTTCTAATGCTTTATAACCTACTGCAATATTATTATTTGCTGTAGTGTTGTTTTCTAAAGCTGAGTAACCAAAAGCAACATTATTACTACCTGTGGTGTTTAACTCTAAAGCTTGATGACCAACAGCATGATTTCTAGCTCCTGTGGTATTTGTTTTTAAAGCATCCATACCTACAGCTACTTGTTGATAACCTGTTGTGTTACCTGATAAGGCAGTTCTACCTACAGCAGTGTTTGAATGTCCAGTTGTATTTGCTACTAAAGCATCTTTACCAACTCCTGTATTATTAGCTCCTGTTGTGTTTAACTCTAAAGCATTATAACCAACTGCTGTATTTGTATCTCCTGTTGTGTTTGTTTTTAAAGCCCCAGAACCAACCGCAGTGTTAAAACTGGCAGTTGTGTTTGCTGCTAAAGCATTAACTCCAATTCCAGTATTGTTACCTGCTGTGGTGTTTGCTGCTAAAGAACTAACACCTAAAGCTGTATTATTTCCTCCAGTTGTATTTAATCCTAAACTATTAACACCTACTGAAGTATTTTCACCACCAGTAGTATTGGCATCTAAAGCAATCTGACCCACTGCGGTGTTATTTCCACCAGTTGTGTTTAAAAGCAAGGCATTATCTCCAACTGCGGTGTTATTACCTCCAGTTGTGTTTGATGTCAATGCTGAGTAACCAACAGCAGTATTGTTATTTGCCGTAGTGTTTGCATCTAAAGAATAAGTACCAATAGCTGTGTTTGCTGCTCCAGTTGTGTTTGCTACCAATGTTTGATTACCTACAGCTACATTATATTGTCCAGTTGTGTTTGCTAGTAAAGCAGCATATCCAAAAGCATTATTTCTAGTTCCTGTTGTGTTAGATGCTAAAGCTGCATGACCAATAGCAGTATGTCTAATACCAGTAGTATTTGCTCCTAAAGCACCATTACCTACAGCTACATTGGTAGCTCCTGTGGTATTAGCGTCTAAAGCTTGTACCCCTACAGCTACGTTTTGATCTCCAGTTGTGTTTGATAGTAGAGCATAAAGTCCTACACCAGTGTTGTTAGATGCAGTTGTGTTTGCGTGTAATGCAGCATGACCAAGAGCAGTATTGTTACTTCCAGTTGTGTTTGCTTCTAATGCTTCAGCACCAAAGGCAGCATTTATAGCTCCAGTCGTATTATTTTCTAAAGCTTGATCTCCACAGGCAGTATTACTTCCTCCAGTTGTGTTTTTTATTAAAGCACTATGTCCAACAGCAGTATTGTTATTTCCAGTTAAATTTTCATATAAAGATTGATAACCAAAAGCTGTATTGTAATTTGCCGTAGTATTTTTAAAAAGTGCTTGTGTTCCACAACCAGTGTTTTCTGTTCCAGTTGTGTTTGATCCTAAAGTACTATGACCAACAGCAGTGTTATTATTTGCTGTCGTGTTTGAGGATAAAGCACTATACCCAAGAGCAGTATTAGAAGAGCCTGTTGTATTAACAAACAATGCTGTATAACCATAAGCAGCATTACTTGACCCAGTAGTATTTGCTCCCATAGTGGCAACGCCCATTGCAGTATTGTTATTTCCAGTTGTATTAGCATCTAAGCAACCAGAACCAACAGCAGTATTTTGATACCCAGTTGTGTTTGCAACTAAAGCATAAGCACCTAATCCTGTGTTGTTGCCAGCAGTTGTATTTGAGACTAAAGCTGTATAACCAAGAGCAGTATTAGAACCACCTGTTGTGTTTGCTTCGAGTGCTTTATATCCTATTGCTGTATTAACATCTGCTGTAGTATTAGCTTCTAAAGCTGCATAACCTATAGCAACATTATAGTTTCCTGTTGTATTTTCTTCTAAAGCTGTTACACCAAGTGCGACATTTCTAGTTCCTGTTGTGTTTTGATATAATGCCTTAAAACCAACAGCAGTGTTGTTGTCTGCTGTTGTGTTTTCTCCTAAAGAGTGGTAACCAATAGCGGTATTATTTGAGGCTGTTGTATTAGCATCTAGTGCTAAAGCACCCACAGCTACATTTTGTGTACCAGTACTTACTAAACTTGCTGCACTATGACCTACAGCAGTGTTGTTTGCTGCTGTGGTGCTAGCATCTAAAGCACCATTTCCAATTCCAGTATTACCTTCTCCTGTTGTGTTTGTAGCTAACGCATTTTGTCCTACTGCCGTATTTTGCCCTCCTGTGGTATTTGCCGTTAAAGTGTTATATCCAACAGCGACATTATTACCGCCAGTAGTATTAGCGTCTAATGCTAAAGATCCTACAGCAGTGTTCTGAGTTCCAGTTGTGTTTGCTTCTAAAGCACCTCCCCCAACTGCGACATTAAAACTTGCTGTCGTATTAGCAGACAAAGCGTAAGAACCAATAGCGATATTACTGCCACCAGTAGTGTTTGCGTCTAAAGAATTATTACCAATCGCAACACACGAACTTCCAGTTGTGTTTACATTCATGGAAGATAAACCTATAGCTGTGTTATTACTTGCCGTTGTATTACTTGCTAAAGCACCAGAACCTATGGCAGTATTGTTTGATCCAGTTGTAGTTGAATATAAACCTTGACGACCAACAGCAGTATTATGTGTTCCAGAAGTTAAAGTTGTTAATGCAGTATTGCCTATTGCAGTATTAAATCCACCAGAAACAGAAGCATCTAAAGCACTTTCTCCAAGAACAGTGTTACCAGTAACAGAGTTTGCACCTTTACCTATATTTACTGAGTTTATGGTTGCGTCTGTCGTTCCAGTGATAGCTCCTGTTACAGTAGCACCAGTACTTGTAGTCTCAAACTTTTTACTGTTGTCGTGATATAGCTCTACTGCTCCACCATTACTAGCTCTTAAATAAAACTCATTAGAATCTTGATTATTAAGCTCAATTACATCACTTTCTAGTCTTAAATCACCAACATTATTAGTAATTATAGAATTTTGACCTGAGTGATAAAGCTGTAAATCATCAGCACCACCAATTTTTAATATTTGATTATCACCTTGTAATTTTATTTCATCTGCTCTTAACGTTCCATGTACATCAACACCAGTTGACATAGTTTCAAACTTTTTACTGTTGTTATGAAATAACTCTACTGATCCGTTTTGATTAAATGCAGCAATATTTTCACTAACATCTGCACTTGTTATATATACATTACTTCCAGCTATATTTAAGCCTCCAGTTCCAGCATCTTGTATGTATGAATCCGATCCATTGTGATAAATTTGTAGATCATTACCTGTACCAAGTCTTAGCTTTTGGTTATCAACTAAATCTATGTTGGTGGCAAGATCCGTTCCAGTTATAGTGCCGTCTGTTATACCATCAGATGTAATTCGTGTTAACCCCATTTACTTTGCCTCCAATGCTTCTATTCTACCTATAGCTTCTTGCAATGCAGCAGTAAGTAAGGGTACAAGTTTTGAATGGTCAATCATTTGATGAATAGGATCACCTACTTTTTGTGAACGACCCGAATCAACATCCTCTTGGGTAGCAACAGCATCTTTTGTTCCGTTGACTGCTTCTGGAACGATTGAAGATACCTCATGTGCTAAAAATCCATCAACAGGAGTGTTTGACTCATCTATTATCCAATTAAATTTTCTAGGAATTAATTGTTTTATTCTTGTAATACCATCTGATATTGTAGTTACATTTTCTTTTAAACGATAATCTGAACCTGTATTGAATTGAACGCCACTATCAAAGAAGAAAATATTACCTCTTTCTGTATTAGCACTTCTAAAGGACATTCCAGTTCTATTATTAGACCAGTGATATACTTCTTTTGGGTTAGCAGCAGTTGTGTAAAAATGATTTGTGTGACCATCAGCATTTATTTGCTTGCGAACTGAATCATTACCAGCCGTAATAAAAACATTACCTTCTCCACTATTTGTTATTATTCGATTACCAATACGAACACCATAAGTTTCCCACTGCATAAGTTGAGATGTACCATTATAGTTTTTAACTGTTAAACCAGAGTTAGCGTTAGCGGTTCCTGTATAACGCACTTGTAACATACCAACTGTGTCAGACTGTGAACCACTAGTTGAAATGGTTAATAAATTAACAGGAGAAGTTTCATTTATGCCAAGTTTATCTGTCATATTAACTCCCCCACTAATAGTCTCTAACTTTTTACTTGTACTTCCAACCCCAGATATATGATAAAGTTCTACGCTTCCAAGTTTATTACATATAATAGAGTTTTCTTGACCAGCCCCTAAAACAATAGTTGAGTATGTGCCTGATGGATTAGTCCATAATACTAAATTTCCATTTTGAGTCTCTCTTATGTACGAATGAAAGCCAGCCTCGTGATAAATTTGTAGGTCATCAGCAGCACCAAGCGTTAATTTATCATCATCTGCACCATTTAAATTACCTTCAAAAACTGCTCCACTAGAATGTGTGCGAAATTTTCTACTGCCATTGTGGTATAGCTCTACGGCTCCGTTTGCAGTACAAGTTAAATAAAACTCATTAGAGGCTTGATTATTAAGCTCAATTCTATCGCTTTCTATTCTTAAATCATTAGTTGTATTATTAATACTGGAGTTTGTGCCATCGTGAACAATTTGTAGATCTGACGAATTTCCAAATACACATTTAAAATTATCATTAAATTCAAAAGCACTATCTGATTTATCAAAACGTAAATCTTCACCATTCGCTGCTACAAAAGTAAAGTCTTCATTAATAGTACTAGCACCGCTAGTAGTTATACCACCTGTAATTGCTACTCCGCTGCTTGTAGTCTCAAGCTTTTTACTCCCATCGAAATATAGCTCTGTTTTGCCATCATGCACGCCTCGAATAGCATAACTGCCGTCTCGTGTTAATAATCCAATATCAGTATTACTAGCACCATATAAAAATCCAGCATCACCAGCACTTGAAACCAATCTAACATGAACACTCTCGTTATTATCAAAAACTTTTACTCCATCTGCCTCCGTTTCAAACATTTTTTCGTTGTTGTAATATAGCTCTACTGCTCCGTCAGCAGCACAAGAAATCATATTTTCTGTGGTTCCAGTTTTTCTAATACGAACAGTGCTTCCTCTTATAAGCAAAGCACCTGTACCATCATCATCCAGATAAGAATTTGATCCATCGTGATATAGCTGTAAATCTTGACTAACACCAAGTTGTAATTTTCCTGTATCTGTTGGAATTAATACATCTCCATCGCCATCTACTTGGAATTTAATTTGATTTGTTGCTCCATGATTTGACCTTACTTCAAAAACTGGATTACTAGCATTAGTTGTTGCTCTATGAACCGCCAAAACTGTTCCAGATGTAGCTAATAAATTATCTGTACCATTGTGATAAATTTGTAAATCTGACCCTGTACCAAAAACAGCTTTTGCGCTATCAGCAAACTCAAGAGCATTATCTGACTTATCCCATAAAACGTTATAGTTTGCGCCTGTTAAGGCCATATCACCATTAACAGTAAGACCACTCAAGTCTCCTAATGATGTAAGAGAACTAGTAACAACAGAACTATTTAGCGTGTTCCCAGTAAGTGTTCCAGCAGCAGCCGTTACTGTAATCGCAGCCGTACCATCAAAGTTCACACCATTTATAGCTCTAGCTGTTTCAAGTGCTGTTGCTGTTGCAGAATTACCAGTACAAGATGTTGCTATAGGTGCAGCCCATGTAAGTCCTCCATTATTTCCAGATTGTGCAGAAAGAAAATATCCATTTACAGGACTATTACTAACCTTTAGTTTTACTTCACTTACTGTATCGTCACTAGGCTCTCCAATACCACCTGACTCTTGATAAAGAATAAAATCTGGTGCAGCAGAGATGTTAGCTCCAAATTTTATAGTCGATCCACTTAACGCAAAACCAGATGAAGGTGTAGATGTTCCTGTGTTTGGTTTTTGTATAACACCATTAACACTAACTAATAATGTATTTGCTGCTGTTGGAGTTATTGCAGATGTAGTACCAGATGTTACAAGAGTAAAATCTGCATTAGGATAAGACGCTGCACCATTATTTGCTGCATTTCTTAATGCAAGATATTTAAAATCTGGGCCACCGCCAGCACCAGCTACCTTTGCTATAGAACCATCATCTTTCTTAAAAAAAAGTTCGCCTGTATCGGTTCTAACGGCTGGTTCGCCAGAAACAAGATCACTTGCTGCTGGATCGCTACCTGATGCTCTTTTAAGACGAATTACATTAGCCATTGGCTTTTACCTCCTAATGGTCTAATAGCTACCACCATCTATATCAAAACCTGATACACTTCCATTTTCTAAAAATGTAACAAGATCAGATAATGCAACCTGTACCATTGTGCCGTTATCGTTAGCAACAAATTTATCTGTCGCAACAAGAGTTGTTGAAGTTGCAGAAGTACCACCATCACAAACTGTATTAAATTCTGTGGTCGTTACCACCGCCCCATCAAGAATTTGTACTTCAGCATCAGTCAAATCAGCTAATGAGTTAGCTGTTGTTTGATTCATGGTTGCAAGTTCTGTTAACTTATCGCTATGTGCTTCTACGTCTGTACCAATCACAAGTCCTAATGATGTTCTTGCATTAGAGGCTGATGTTGCACCTGTTCCTCCATCAGTTATTGCTAACGTACCTGTTATAGAACTAGCACCTAAATTAACAGCCATCTCTGTGGACTCAATTACAAGTCCTCCATTTGCTTTAAGATCAACTGATAGTGTGTTTCCTGACTTTTGTAAGCCATCTGCTGCTGTAATCTGACCAGCACCAGAAAATTGTGCAATCGTAAGGTTATTAGTTCCTACAACTGCTGATCCAGAATCCGATGTACAAACAAAGCCGTTATCTGCATTTACTGTTCCTTTCTCTACAAAAGTAAAGAAACCAGCAGCGTTAGAACCAGTAGCTAAATCTGCCGCCCTTGCTGGAGAAGAGCCGACTACATAAATACCATTTTGGCTCGCTGTTGATTGATCTTTTACAAGAACACGATCATTAGTTGATAAGGTAACACCATCAAGTGTGTCTCCATTATTAAGTGCAGTTGATATTGTTATGTTTGCTGTTGTTGCTGCTACGCACGAATCCTTAACATCAAGTCCTTGCGATGTAGCCTCAACGAAGCCCTTAGTCGCTGCATCTTGTGTATTTACAGGGTCAGCTAGGTTTGTAATATTCTGACTACCAAAGCTTACTGAAGCTGTTGGAGTAGCCATTTCGTTTAATTTATTTGTTCTTACTCCTGTATCGAAGTCGCTGACCTTCGTATGCAGAAGCGAAGGTATATCGTCTTGAACAAGTGACCTAAATGTAGGTGCTGCATCTGATCCTGTTGTTGGCCCTGATAATACCTTATTAGCGTTTATTACTGTGTCCTTGTCAAAAAACTTGCCCTCTCCTCCTATAGGTTCAATAGTTGTAGCAGATCCTCCAGAACCGCCGGTTCCTATACCAATAAATAAAGTTTTACTACCTTCACTAAATGCTAATTCTGCATTTTCTAGTGTAGTAGGTGCTGATGATCCTGTGGATCTTTTTATGCGGATTGTGTTAGCCATGTGTCAAAATGAACCCCCATCGACAAGTGTAAGTTTGGTGGTAGTTGAATCTAATTTAACTTTACCAGAAGTTCCGTCATAGTACATGATTGAATTATTCACTTTACCAGAATGATCTAATGCAAGGTCAAAACCCGGCCCTTGAGTTCCTTGAGTTGCGATAGTAACAATAGTCGTATCGCCTTCATTAACAGTAACAGTATTCTTACTGGTTGAGACATTAACAGAAGTCATGGTGTTGAATATCCTTCTGACATAGTTATAACACCTTCAAGGTAGTACTCTCGCTTCCCACTTACATCTATAAGCATAACATCATAATAAAGCGTATTAGTTTCAAAGGTTGTAGTCTGTACGTCAGTTAAAGACAAGTCAACTGTACCTGTAACTCTATTAGTGTAAGTAACTGTAAAATCAGCATATTTTATATTTCTACCTTCATCCCAACATTGAGCTAATACTGTAAAACCAGTTATGTTAATTGCATTATTATTACCATCTTTAAAAACAAGTTGAATAGAGAAATCTGCTCTTCTCTGCATTGTAAAATTATATGTTCCGGGTTGTATTGCCATGATTAAATTTTAATAATATATAGTAATGCTACGTTACGAGGTCTTGCCTCGCCACCATCATTATCTACATCAATAGAGACATTTGTTGAAACACTTATTCCAGTAGTTGCATCTTCAATAGCATCGTTTCTAACTGAGGTATTTTGACTTCCAGTAAAATTAGGGCCACCATCATCATCTGTTCCATGACCTCTTGCACTATGTCTGTGACCGGGGTCACTTACATTTGATGTCGCTATTGCATCTGCATTGTGATCGTGAGATTGGTTTTGCGCTCCTTGATTACTACCTATATTTCTACCGCTTGTTGGATCTACTCCTCTATTATCATCAAAACCTCTTACAAATTCACCTCTAAGATCAGGTACATTAAAACTAGAGCCAGATCCTCCATATGTATATCCAATAGCTGCAAATAAGCCAGCATAAGTACCACTTGTTGAATAAGAAGCCCCATTACATTTTACATAACCTGTTGGAACAGTATTAACTCCAACACAAAAGATTGCACCTGTAGGAACACCATTAACAATTTGAAAGCTTAAATTACCAGATCCATCTGTCTGCAAAAAACCACCACTTGTTATAGATGTAGGTAAAGCAAGAGTTAAATTTGAAGTAAGTGTATTTGGAGCGCGAAGATTTATTGAATGAGTGCCGTCAGCATCAGCAAAATATAATCCTTTAGTGTTACTACCAAAAGCGTTTATAGTAAGACCATTAGAATCAATTGATGTAACACGATTACCACCTACAGCAAAACTAATTCTATTAGTTCCACTTTTAAACATTCCTGTATCTGCGTCTCCGTCAAATGAGTACGCTGGTGAGGCATCTTGAGAAGCATCATCACCAAATATTTGACCTGTCATCGTACCGCCAGCACGAGGCAGCAATCCTAAATTATCTTCTGTTACTTTTCCTATAACTCTAAAATTTGAGCCATCATGTATTTTTAAATTATCATCTCCTGTTGTATTATCTCCAAACAACATAAACTTTTCTGCTGTTGCTGGATCATTAGGGCCACTATTATTAGTTTTTATTGCCTCAAAAATATCATTTATATCTGCTCGCACCTGTGCGCCAGATCTATTAGCTACGTTGTATGAACTAACTTGAGCCATTTAAAAAATACTTTCCTCCATATTACACCCCTTTGCCATAACCAACAGCCTGATATGCAAATTCTTTGTCAATTAAATTACCACTACTATCTTTTATAGCGCAAGTAAATCCTGTGCCAGATATATTTGTTAATTGAAAATAATTTCCAGCATCAGCATTTTCTATAGTAATACCAACGGAGGGAGGAAAAGCATTTACACCACCATCTGTACTGCTAGTTCCTGTAAAAAATGCTTTTGAAAATGTGACGTTTTTAGCTGCTGGAGTATTATCGACACCGGGATTTACCACTGTTCGTATTTTGCCAGAACTTTGCTCAGTTCTTGAGTTAAATGATGCTGTATATCCAGCTTGCTCAATACTTATATTTTGACCAGCATCATCTGAACTTAAATTAAGCTTAAATTTAAATCCTCTTCCTTTAAATGTACCATTTGCAAAAATATTAAAAGGTTTACCATTAAAATCTGATGCTTGATAAGAAGAACCATTACTAGGTGCTGATGATGTAGAGGCTACTAATATTTGTGCATTTGTTTTTTGTGCAGCAGGGCCATCAAAATTACCATTTATAGCGTAGTTATCAAAACCACCATCAGGAGGCCCACCAAACTGAGGAGAAGTATTAGGAATAACTTCTTCTAATGTGTTAACAAATTGATAAGTACAATCAGATGTTGATACTGTTTGAGATTGTCCAGCAGTATAAGTAAATGAATTTGTAGTTACAGCAGTTATTTGAAATGTACCATCTACTCCAGCCCCACTTGTTGCGTCAAATTCGATTGAATCACCCACTGACCTACCATGTGAGGTACTATTTATAGTTACTGTTGTACCAGACTGTGTATAAGTAGCTGTAACTGGATCTCCTCCTAGGAAAAATCCAATAGATTGAAAATGACGTTTTAAATTTACAGAAAAAACATTACCTAAATCTAGAATACTTGCGAAACTGTATGAACCTCGTAAGCCCTTGGCAACAGTTACATTGCCAGTTGTTGTATTACTATTACCAGTTTTAACAACAAAAACATTTGCATTTGTTACTGAAATAATTGGGAATTGTCCATTAAGAGCAGCACCAGTTGTAAAAGTATAATCAAAAATATCTCCTACACTAAAACCATGAGAATTAAGCGTAATAGTAATATCATTACCAGACTGACTATATGTACCTGTAACTGTCCCTGCTGGATTTGTAAGTTTTAAAGCACCATTAAGAACAGTTGTATTATTTTTTGTTCCGTTAAATGGTGAGCTATCAGTATCTTCTCTATCTGTAAAAACAACTTGATTATCTATCAAGTCTGGTAAATCAATAATTACAGATGTTTCTCCTTGGCTAAATAATCCTTGATCGTCACGAAATTTAAGAATATACTCTCCTTCAAGACTAGGGACTACCACATCAGTAGAATTACCAGCAACAGCTTGTATTAAGTCAACTGAGTTAGCAAATGTGCCTGTTCCATCAGTCTTATTTGAGTGTCGTATATAAACTCTACCTCCATGTAAAACGTCAGCATTTATAGATTTATTCCAACGTAATCTTATTAAATTATTACTTACTGGTTCGGCTGTTAAATTCTGAACATCTGCTGGCGGTATTCTTTTACCAGTTGCTTGTAATTGTGCAGTTGATGGAATTGATGATAATTTTAATGCCGAATTAAATGAGAAAACCCTAAATTCGTAAAAGCCAGCTTGAGTATTCATTATTTCTATATCAGGTCTAAATACAATTTGTGTTACCCAGTTAGAATTTTGAAATCTATATTGAACTTGATATTGTGTAACTCCTTTAATAGGTGACCAAGATAGTATTATTTTATTAATACTGATATTGTTAATAGTTACTGCTTCTTCCCTTATAGGAGTATGTATTACTGGAGGTGCAGCCGGTTGATTCAATAATGATGTACTTCGTGGTGGTAATTGTGCGAAATCAACAGATTCTATATTGTTATATTTTTCTGATCTGTAACTTAAAGCTGATATTGAATAATTTACACCATCTTCTTCATCAACAGATATTACCCTGAAAGTTTGTGGTGATTCTCCACTATCTTCACTTTCAAGCATCCATATAGAATTAACATTTGGTGTTGCAGATAAAGCAGATGTGAGAGTAATTACCTTGCCAGAAAGTGAACAGTCTTTTTTTTCAACACTTCCATCAGGGAGAATAACACTACATTTACGATTAGTTCCTCCAAAATTACTTAACCCAAATTCGTCATCTATTGTTATTTGTGTAGTTGTAGCAGCAGCTATTCTTCCTGACCTTCTAAAACCATGTCTAACAGGATCATTTATAAGTATCACAGAACCCGGTCTTACGATAGATCCAGCATCTATAGATGTTGAAAAACTTACAACCTCAGATTCCTGTTCCTCCGAGAAGACGATTGCACGAGCTAGTCTTTGCGCTTGTCCTCTAGAAGTACAACCAAAACTTTTTACTTGTTTTATAACAACTCCAAGTTTTGCTCTTCTTGTAACTTCGGCAGAGGTATTTCCATCACCATAAACCTCAAAATCTATTTCTCTTGAGTCAACATTAAAATAGCTTACACTAACAACACTATGTCTTTGCTTAAGACTAGAGCCTGTATAGCTAAAACCATCACCAGTTACATTAGCTAAGTTAAACAGATAAACAGGATCACTTGGAGCATCTTGCACTAAAGATATTGTGCCTTGACTCCAAGTAGGAATACATCTCATTACTGCTGCTAAATCTTTTATAAGATCATATGCTTCTTTAGATGATGAAATATTTACGTTGCAACTAAATCTTGCTTCAAAAGTTCCAAATCCATCATTGACGAGTGCATTTGCATATTTACTAGCAGTTACAAAACTATATAAATCTAATGTTGTTGATGTACCTGATGATGTGAAAGTACCACTTGGATCTAAAAACGTGCCAAATCCATACCTTTCATTTGTTAAAAGATCGAGCAAAATACAACTTGGACACGAAGTCCATTGTGCTGCTCCAAACGTGCCATTAAAAACGTAGCCATTGGGATAATTAATTCTTCCAGTTTGTAAGTCTACATGGGGAGTTATTTTATAAGTGCAATTAGACGTTGTAACTGTTTGTGAATTAGGTGCAGTAAACGTAAAAGAGTTTGCTGTTGGATTAGGCAAAAGTTTATAAGTTCCATCAACTCCATTTCCAGATGTAGCATCAAATATTATTGAGTCACCTTCAGATAACCCATGTGCAGTGCTATTGACAGTTACAGTTGTAGCTGATTGTGTATATGTCGCTGTTGTGGAATTAGTATTTGCACTTGGTATTCGCACTTTAATACCACGAATACGAAAAGCTCTTTTTGGTATGGCATTAAACTGTTCTGAGTCTAACCTTAAAGATGTATAGGCTGAGTCTGGATATGTATTTGCATCGTCAATAATTTCTTGTATTAAAGTAACCTTAAAATCATCTTTTAATTTTTCATCCGTACTATCATCTGTAAGTCTTAAAATTTTTACATTTGCTTGTGTATAAGTTGTAGGAAGTTCAATTCTATATTCTTTAGAATATGGATCAGCACTACGACCAGTAATTTTGTCTGATATTTTCAATTCATGTGTACCACCATTTATTTGTAATCGAATTTCAAGTTCGACAACAGAACCCTCTAGATCACCCTCGTCTGTTGCTTTCTGTAGCTGTGGAAACATAATTGTTACTTTTATTGCATCTTTTCCAGTTCCAATATCTTGAGATACACCACCAGTTGACTTTTTACAGTCTTGAGCAGAAAAACCAGAAACAGCAGCATCGCTTGTGACAATACCATCTATTTTTGTTTGATTACTTGTACCAAACCTAGTGTTTAAAATTACATTTTGAAAATTAAATAAAGAATCAGGTGGGTTAGTATTACTTGCACTTGTATTTAATACTTGAGTATCGTCTAAAAATACATCCTTGAGAGAGGCATTGGTATATGCAGTAGTACCTTTTACAACTCCTTCTTTTGATGGTGTTGCAAAACCTTCAATTTCACCTTCTGAAATTAAATCTAATATAGTTGCAAACTGCCTACTATTTAATGTATCTGGCGCACGATATGGAGTAGGAGGAGAAGGAGGCCCACCAAAACCTCTTATTAATTTATCCGTCATCCGATCACCTGATTTGTATCAATCCCTGCTGATATGACAACAGATCCAGTTACAATCTCACCATAAACAACTGGATGGCTAGTGCCGGCTCGTGATGTATTTGTCAGCCCATTAAAGGCAAAAGATATTCTTGGGTCATCCTCTTGTTCTTCTGGTGTTGGGAGTGGAAATAGTATTTCTGAAACACCATTGAGAACCAACCCTGCACCAATAGCACTAACAGCAGTACCTATTTTTGTTGCTATCCCTGCTCCAGCTTTAGCAGCACCTAAAGCACTTTTTGTACCAAACAAACCAGCACCGGGAAACAAGAAACTAGCACCTATAAGAACAGCACCTAATAAAATTCTATTGCCAGCACCTCCACCAGCACCAGTAATCACAGGAACAATATGAACGTCTAATTTTCCTATAGGATTGTGCAAGTCTTCTTTATTTAAAGGTTTTTTATTAAGTAAAACTTGATAATATTTATCTGACATATAACCCTCAACTTGAGGGAAGTTGCAGATTAAAAATTTTATTGCTTCTGCTGAAGTTCTAATGACAGCCTCAAACTCTTCTTGTCCTACAAACTCTGCAAGTTCTCCATGTAATTTTAATTTACGAAGCATAGCGATACCTCTTGCCTGTGCTTTTTTGCAACCATGCAGAATATGGCTCTCTACAAGATAGTCTATCGGTTAAATGATGTAAAACCATATCTCCTAAAAAAATAGCTACATGATTTAAAGTTGGATGCAATATTGACATTAATAATACATCTCCTGTTTGTAAAGATTCATCTTTATTAAGTTCTCTAAATCCAGTATTTTTTGCATACTTTTCAAATAATGGTCTTTCTAAAAATTCTTCTGGAGTAATTGATCTTTCATAATCAACAAGTTCTATTCCTTTTTCTTGTTTATACCAATCACGAACTAAAGACCAACAATCTGTAACACCCCAAACCCACTCTCTACCTAATAAAGGAGGTTTATATCCTGTAGGTTCGCAATATCCCCAAGCTTCTGTTTTTGGATTAACTATATGCCAAGGCAGTCCGCTATCTTCACAACTAACCTTATCTGCTTGACTAGGTGTTGGGGGATTGATGGGATGACTATGAATTATTGCGGTAATATCGCCAAGATTACTAGCTCTAACATAATCTTCTGGATCTAAAATAAAGCATTGATGTGCTGTCATAGACAGATTATTACATGGAAAATATCTTTCCTTACCTTTAATGTTTAACAACAAACCTACTGATTCTTTTGGATCTTGATCTTTAGCATGAACCAATGCTGCTTTTTTCCAACTCATCCTAAAAATGTACCAATAGAAGGAAAAATATCTCTGGTGCATTGACGTTTTGGCGCACGAACTCCAGCCAAATCAAAAACAGCAGCTAATTCAAATGAAACTAACAATCGATTTTCTGCGGATTTGCGATCTATATAATAAATTTCTCGTGGAAACTCTGCATCTGGATCTGGAGTACCAAAGGGATTTGTAGAACCAGAAAAATTTGCAGCATCTAAAAATCTTGCCATTGTTCTTAATCTTGTAACTTTTGCTCCTGTTAAGTCATTACCTGGTGTAAAACTATTAGCAATGTTTAAAATGTTTGATATAGAGGGCGCACCCATATTACTGATACTTATTGTTGGTCTTGGAAGTTGCCCTTTTTTAAACCCAAAACCTTTAGCCTCTACTGGAAAAGCTGTATATGTATTACCATTCCAAACAATATTTGCAAAACTGTTTTGATTTGCTCCAGTTCCAGCGTGAAATCTATATAAAGTAGTAATGTTGTTTGGGTTGCCAGTTTGATAATTTAAACCTTCTTTTAACTCAAGCTCAAATAATTCAATAATTGAAGAAGGATTAACCTTTTGTATGTCACTAAATACTGGGGCTGTATCAATACTCATGGAACAAATTTTTCAACAAAAACAGCATCTATATCTGCTAAGTTTGCAACATTTATAGTTTTAGTCCAAGAATCACAAACAAATTTACTTAAACCTGTTTTAGTAATTGTTACGTTTCCACTTGCCGAACCACTAGCTGCTGTAACTATAAAAGCATTTGCACTAACCAAAGAAGAAACAATATAAGTTCCATCTGGTGCTGAACCAGTAAAATCAATAACTATAGAATCTCCAGCAAATAATCTATGATTTGTAATACTAATAGTTATATCTGTACTACTTTGTGAATATGTACCTGTTTTTGTAAAAGCTTCTCTAGGTGGTACATAATCAAAAGTTGCCTTATCAAAAGCACGTTCCTGTAAAAAATAGTCAATAGTGTCTGCTTCTTCTTCCGTTATATTCTCCCATCTTAAATTATACTTTCTTGGGTTTTGAAAATTTGGCAAGCCAAACATTAATCTTTGCTCAAACCCGTCAACAAAACTTACAGTTCTTGTAATTGGCTTTTGCTCTTTTTTTACAGAGTAACTAGGTTCTATTGATGGAAAAGTTGCCATTTAATTCAATAAACCTCCTGGTCTTTTTTGTTGTATTAGTTCTGATTGTATAGCAGCAGCTAAAGCCCTACCAAACTGTTCTCCTTGAGCAGAATCACCCTCGATAGAGCTACCAGAAGCATCAACATTTACGACAATATTACCAACTCCTCCAGAACTTTGCACCCCAAGCTTGCCATTAGCACCACGTTTCAACGGCATGATTGCTTCCGGGCCAGCTTCTCCCATGAGGCCAAATCTGCCATAACCACCCGATCCATATGCAAACATTGTTGGATTTTTTATTATGCCTCCTTTTGCAAATTTAGAAATCTTGTTGCCAGCATCGTATACATTACCCATAGCATTTTTACCACCTGTAATTCGATCAAAAAATGAAAAAGGACTTAAGAAGTTAAGCAATGATGCTCTTACCAACATTCTGGTAAGATCTGCCATTATTGATCTTGCAAGATCACTAAAGTTAAGTTTTCCTGTTTGCACAAACTTAACAAGAGCATCTTCCATACCTTTGAATGCATTGGTGACAGCATCTTGAGTTTGTTTACCAAAATCGCTAATAGTATCAAAATATGCTTTTGCTCCTTGTTGTATATTTGTAAGTGGTGCTTCTTCTCCACTTCCATCTTTTCCAGATATTCTTGCTTCTGCCTGTACTTTCGCTAATTCTGCAACAGCTAATCTATAATCTA
>VTLG01011389.1_pt1 | contig 23006 bp, 32 predicted proteins | sample 4694571 | NCBI WGS metagenome assembly VTLG01 (sample SAMN12604809, study PRJNA352737) | marine metagenome | biome: ENVO:00000447; feature: ENVO:00000209|ENVO:00000569|ENVO:01000036; material: ENVO:00002151; isolation source: viral sequences binned using virsorter ...
CATAGTTCCTTTGCGATGTAGCTTGTAGAACTTGGAACTCGTAATTCTGCTGAGCTTGTGCATTAGCATGTCTAACCTGCTGCTGCGCAGCCTGATACCCAACGTACGCCTGGGCCACGCCTAAGACGGCGCTTGCAACTATAAATCCTCCTGTCGGATCGCACATAAATCAGATCCTCACGAACTCATAGAATGGACGGCTCTCTGGCCCCCAGTCTGGAAGCTTATTAATGAATGTAAACCCCATCCAGTGTAACCAACGAATGTGTACTGAGTTTCTAGCATCAACAATATTCCCTAGAACGGGATACTTATCATGCAACTTCTTTAATTCTATTTTCGATTCCTTCAAAAAGGTACGTTTGTCGCTTGAATCTTGAAGCATTGCATCACATCCCAACATCCATATTCTCCCATACATATCTCCTTGAGGCACAACACCCCACATTCCTATTGGGTTTCCATGCCTGCTAACTATTGTCATACAAGGCTTACTAGCAAAGAAGCAAAACAATAAACTTTCTTTTGGCTTACCTCCTGACTGAGCCTGCAACTCTTCAATATCACTTTGTCGCATATCTTCTCCGACAATCTTTATATCTTGGAGAACACTTGGCCTTTGAAATGCTTTTATAATCTTCTTGTCCTGGTGTGATACCACCCCTCCCATTCCGCTGATTGAAACCGACAAGGTAAAGGACTGCTGCTAATTAATTCTACTTTAGTATCTATGTTTCTTGCCATAACAGGAACACGAAACGAACCAGTTTCTATTCCTATGCTTCCTAGTAAAGGAGGGCTTTGTCCTACTGTTATCCCGTTATAAGGATAAGTTTGAACGTCCCTACCTTCAGGAGATATTTTCAATTCAAAGGCAGAAGTCTCATCGAATACTACTGTCCATGTTCTTAGTTGAAGTCTTGGCCCTGCTGCTACTGCTACTCCTCCTCCAGCTGGCTGTTCTTTTAAGAAAGGAGTACTGAACTCATAAGTCATATCATATAGTTCTCCAACATAAAACTTAGCGGAACTAAGATCTCCTTTCACAACCATTGTTCCGTTACCACCTGAGCCACCGGTCAAGGTTTCACTTATAGGTCTGATAACTTGACCATGACTAATTGTATTGCTGTTGTGATACCTTCCAACTACTGCCATCGTTCCAGTACTAGATGTTGGGTAAGGAAGAGTAATTGTAGTTTGAACTCCTAATCCTCCAGGGTTTGAAACAGCAGTAGTGCAAGAAGCTTCTGTAGTTTTCCTATCTAAAAGAAGCTCAACTTCTGTACCTGCATCTATGTTCTCTGGTCGTAAGACAACATGCTCTAGATAAACTCCATCGCTATATTCAACGACGACATACATATCACTATCTATAATTCCAGCCCCAAGGATTGTCTTAGATCCTTTAGCTTCCCAGTAAGACCAAGCCGATTGAAGCTTTGTGTCATCCTCGAAGAAAAATTTATATAGATATATTCTTTTGGGCTGATCCTTGCTGATCATAATTATTGCTTCTTCTGATACCGAGGAAATTAAATTAATTAAATTGCCTGGAACATATCTAGGAACAGCAGCTGTTGTCTCCTCTGAGAGAGGAACAGAACCACTGGCATCAGGGAGGAAGAACTCTCTTAGTCCACTAAATTCTCCTTTTGGTATAGGGAAATAGATGTTACGACCTACCGCAACAGGGTCAACAGTCCCTGCCATATCGAACCCAGTGATAGCAGTAATGGTTGCAGTTCTAGGAGTAAGTGGAGATCCAACCGTTAAGCCAGAGTCCATCCTGAACTGACCATGCCTACTGAAAAGAAGAAGGGTATTTGAGAATGAGACACTAGAGATAAGGAAGTTAATCTCAGTACCACCTGAACTCAGGTCAATGGGGTCACTATCTACAATTGTTTGTACTGTCTCAGGCCAGAACCTGTCGTAACTGTCTGCTGCTGAAAGGATTACGTTTTCATCGGCAAGCACTACAAGTCTGTTCCTGAACAGGTTTAAGTTTTGAATAGTACTGCCAACAAAAGAAGGATCTTTCGCTGTTGTCGCATCGCCAGCCACACGGTCTGCCCATGTAAATTTTTGGAATGTAAATGTATTTCCATCAGTGCTTCTTATTAATACATGCGGCATCGTTGTTGCATTGAACTTGTATGTGATACCAGGAGCAACAGTTTCTCTCCATACGCCAGAACCGAATCCACTACCTGCGGCAGCCTCGAACTTTACATACCAATCATCAAACGCTGTTGACTTTGCACCTTGTACTTTGACAAGGAAGCCATGCTCAGCAACTACGGGGAGATCACCAAGATCGTTAATAGTTCCTTTGATTGCGTTTGTATCTTCACCTGTTTTTGAATCACTACTTGTAACTGTATAGTCACCTCCATTGTCTTTCGTTATGCGAATAATATAATCAGTATTTGTTACTGTAAAGCCAGAGATTGTATTTAATTTAGTAGCAAGTTCTGACGCAATAGTAAGAGTAGAAAGTTCAGGGTCCCAGATAGAGGTACAGTTCCCAGAGGTAGTCTGCGACTGAGCCGCTGTAAAAGTAAAGACATTGCTATTAGTTACAGTGACTGTATAAGTACCAGCAACACCTGCTCCTACGTTTGAGTCGTCAACATCTCCACTAGGATATTGTTGTCTTATTTCTTCGCCAGTTGAGAGGCCGTGGTTATTAGCTGTAACTGTAACTGTTGTTCCTGATTGACTATAACTACCAGATATTTCCTTACCTCCAGATGGCTCAGTAATAAAAGTTTTAGATGTTCCGTTTAGATTTACGGTGTAAGTCGTGCTGTAGTTAGCAGCCTTAATAAACACCATCGACTTTGTTCCGAAAGAAGGAGAAGTAGCAGCGTCCATTTCTACTGGTATTTCTCTGTTCGTGATGTATGTGTAGTCAGCAACAGATGCAACTCTGAATTGTTCAGAGGGGTCTGATGTATTGCTTACGTCTAAGTAAGTTTTTCCGTCAGGGAAGTTAACAGTCTTTGCGTTGCCGTCCAGGTCGAAGACTTTCAGATCTCCGTCTGTGATAAGAACTAGGTATCTGTTAACTCCATCCCTATCAACGACTTCAACAAATGGTCTTGTGTTTCCAGCACTCCCAGTGAACATCCTCTTCACGTTATTCATGGGGGGCCGCTTCTTTAGTCCTTCGACTGGGCTCGGCATACAGTTCACTACTGACTCTGCTTGAGATGCAAGCCTTAGTGCTGGTGGTTGTTGGCTAACTCCATTGATGAGGTTAGGAAGTGCTGTGCTAATAAGAGGCATGACCTATCGGATGACGGCTCGGCTTGGTCTGTAAGTTTGGAATACACCGGTATGGTTTGGATTTCCACGAATGAAGTTGTGCTGACTCTTAGTTGTCTCCTCCTCTATAAATTGAGAGCGAGCTTCTAGTTCGTGTGTAATATTTATTTTAGTTAAGTCGGCGCTACCTATCATCGCTTCTTGTAGTTGTCTTCCTGCTGCAACCATTATGTACTGGCGAGCATGTTCAGGCAAATCATCCCACTCAAGCATATAAGTAATATCTGCTTTTATATTTTCAGTGAACTCGTATGTATGTTTTCTTCTGTCGTATAACTTGTTGTTCCTTTGGATGATGTCATTCTCAGGGTAGAGATTATGGTCTACTGCGACACGGCTAACATCGCTACCAACAGGGATCTCGTTGTTGCTGTCTCTAGCTAGTTCTCTTTCCCAGTCAGTATTAAACGACCAGCCTTCTGCTTGAACTTTTCTACTTGTATTAGTTAAAGCATCATTGGCTTGCTTAGCTAATCCATACTGTCCTTGAAGACTGTTGACGGGTGCTTCGCCCATCATCTGAAGCACTCTGTTAACTGCTTCTAGTTGTGAGGTTCGTGTTAGAGCCATGATTAATAATCCTTCTTAGTACCTTTACCACCTTTGGTTCCTTTCGTTTTCTTTTTAGACATGAAAAAAGAGGGGCCGAGTGACCCCCCTAGATTAGCGCTAAGTGAACGATTAGCTGTTAGCAGCGTAAACTTCGATAGCACAATCAGGACGTAGAACACCAGTACCGTGAGCCATAGAGCCGACCATAAATGTTCCTTGCCATAGTGCATGAACATCAGATCCGGTCTGTTCCATCTTGAGATCCATTAACTTCACAGTACCAACAGCCTGCTTAGTAAAGGCAAGACCAATGTTATCTGTGTAGTTAGCGTGGTAAGTGTTGTTCTCACCAGTTACAGCAGAACGGTTAGCTTTTGGTAGGTGGTTAGATTTAACAATCGAAATACCAGCAACCTTAAGAACATCACCATCTGCGTATGCACCTGAGCCGCCCCAGTCTCTGTTGAGTACGTCAGTTGTTTGAGCCAACTTATAATAGTTTGCTGGATCAAGAGCAAAGTAACGTCCGTCTTCAGGGATGTTGTTCTCGTCAAATGTTTGAGCAACAGTCCACATAGCTGTAGCAATATCAGCACCAGTAACAGCAGCAACAGCAGCGGCTGTGTTAGCTGTACCACTCTTCAAGATCTTAACTCTGGTTCCACCAGGAAGATCAGTGTTGAAGTTAGTACCAGTTCTTGCTGCCTGACAGATAGATGCAGCTACGTTCTGATCAAATTTATAAGCAAGAGCGTTGCCCATCTCAGAACTATATGGCGACCTAACGTCGTAATGATTCATGGCTTCATCAATGTCTGCCACGAAAACATTTGATACGAGCTTGTCGTCAATGTTGATAGTAGCTTCAGCGTGCTTGATAGCGTTGCCTGTCAGCTGGGTTCCTGGCGTATGATATGCAGTTGAAGCAAGTCCAATTATTGGAAATTGGGCTGATTTTCCGGATGCAATAGTTCTTACTGTATGCAACGGCTCAAAGATTGTTGCCTTCCTAAAGGCAGTGAGAACCTCGTTGCTGAATACTTTAAGAAATAGATCCTTGTAATCAGTACCAGTATTGTTTACGAGGCCGAGCCTCGAAACTGTAAAATTAGCCATAAAGCCTAGAAAAGAAAGAGAGGGATTAACCCGACACTGCTCCTTTCGCTAGGGGGTGTCCTTCGTAAAGGGCCGCTGCTTCTATAAGAGAAGGTCTAGGTAACTAGATCATAGCGTTAAGTCACGTTTGATCTAGATAATTTCTGTTCAACCTTTGCACGATAAGCAGGATCGCTTTGATATTTAGGATTCGACATGGCTTCTATTACCTGAGCTGTTGACTCGAATACATCAGTTGTTCTTCTTGGTGTCTTCCCTCCAATTAGCTTAGGCTCACGATCAGCAGTGGCTTGGTACTTTGCTTGCAACCCAGTAATAGCAAGCTTAACCATCTCAGGATCAGGGCTATTAACTGCATTATCAAAAGCTTTTATTTCTGCTGGACTGAGATTATCTTTAGCCCATCCAGTCATCTCTCTGTACTTAACCTCTCCTCCAAACTCAGTCATAACTTCATTAGCTTGCTTGACTGTCATTGAGTTATCTCTTTCTCTTCTGTACTGAATCCCTTCGAGGTAAGAGTCGACAGTCTCTTTATTAAACCCAATACCTTCAAGCTCTTTGTAATGACTTTCATCTAGAGTTCCATTCTCTTGCCAGTGACTATTCATTGTTTGATAGTCAACACCTGCCTCGTCTAATTTTCCTCCAATAAAATCTCCATATATTTCTTGAGCGCTTTTGCTTTCTGCTTCTTGAGACTCAGGCGCAGACTCAGCAGGTTCCTCTTCCTCTGTAGGAGTGCTGTCATTCTGGCTGAGTTTCTTTTGTGCTTCGAGGTAGGCCTTTTCTAATTCCTCTGGAGAATCAAACTTGCCAGCAAACTTATGTTCTTCGCTGGCAGGTGCTTGTTGTTCTTCTTGTAATGAGACTTCGTTATCAGGTGATAGAGAAGGTGTTGGCTCTTGTTTGATGGTAATAGCTTCTGGCATTTTTTTAATTAATTAATGGTAATGTTCCCATCGGAATCCTTCGTAACCGTAGGAGCAGGCTTAGCACCTTTCTTAGGTTTCTTAGGAGATTCACCTACGACAGTGATCTCTCTAACTTTACCCTGGGATTCCTCCTGGGGCTTGGGTTGGGGCTTGACCGGTGGCTTGGCCTGGGATTGTTTCGGAGGTTGGGAGGGCGTTTGGAGTTGCTTCTCCTCCTGGGGCTGTTGTTCCTTCGGGGTACTGGGGGCCATAAGTAGATCCTGGTTCGGTATAATTTTTAGCCACTTGTGCAGCGGCTGGTGATGTCATTAAATCAGACATCATCTGCTGTTGTGTTGCTTGTTGTTGAGCTTCAGCAGCAGCAGCAGACTCCTGTTGTAGCTGCTCTGATGTCTTCACTAAGTTAGTTGTATCTATAGATCCACTAGCGGCAAGCCTTCTTAATGCTTCATCGACATTAATAAACTGAGTCATTATCTCTGGGCCTAACGCTTGCTGCGCTGTCATTATGAAGTCCATTAATTTATTTTTGTCGTCACCTCTTCCAATAGCTTCAAGACCTGTCACTGGCTTTGGACTAACCATTGGCTCACCATCCTCTCTCTTAGGGAAGTCAGGTAACTTGCCTTTCTTTTGCAGGATATACATCAGCCTTCTTACTAAAGGCAGCTGTAGTTCTTGAGTCAGTATTGAATACAATCCTCCGATGGATGCTTCAAGCTCTTGGCTCATGTATCTAATCTCTTCAGCTGTTACTCTTTCGCCTGGTCTTTGTATTGCACTATTTAGCAAGAAGGCAAATGAAAGCCGTGATTCTATTCTGTCGATAATGCTGTTGGCTATTGATAAGTCTTGACTTTTATTGCTTTGAATAACTGTAACATCTGCTGCATTTCCCTGTATGATAGCCCCATTTTCAGCAGAGCTGAGAGTGCGTGGGCGTGTTGTACCGTTCGGGTTTACGAGGAATAAAATTTTTGCAGCTGCTGCGCTTGCTTCCAATACTGATTGATACAAAGATTCAAGAGCAACGAAGTCAGAATAATATTGTTCGACATAACTTCTTCCGTACTCTTCGTTGTCTACCCTTTGGAATCTTAGAGGGATAAAAGGACTGCAATCTTCAGGACACATACCGTATGTGCCAGGGATTTCTTTACCTTTAACTTCTTGATACCAATAACATTTTCCTTTCTCGTAGTGAACACAAGTATGGATCTTAACTGTCTTCTTGACTGGCCCTATTCTATCTTCAGTTTCATTACTATCGTCATCAAGGAATCCATCAGGTAATACATCTGGATAACATTCTTCTTCAATTATTATTTCCGATACATGACCCATTGGATCACGCACCAAGCAATACCTTGATAGATGTATAACCCTGATACCTTCGTTGCTTACATATAGAAGGACATTGCCTGCTATTAATAAATGTTTAAAAGCTTCGCTCATTGAAGCCCTGCCATTTGAAGTCTCAAGCTGTTGCATTACTGCATGTTCAACCTTGACTAAAGCAGTATCAAGTTCCGTCTTAATTTCTGGGCCTGCCTCTGAAACTCTCAAGGCTAAAGCGTCAACCTCAAGCTTGAAGAAGCTAGAGTTGGGAGGGAAGAGAGTAATTAATAATTTATTTGTGAAATGATTTACGCCTCTGGCTCCTAGTCCTTGAAAAGGAGTCTTCAGCCTCCCTTGATCCCCTTCCATCTGGGCCGTTATCACATGAGGAAGAGTGAGCTTGCTACAATCTTCAGCCCTAGAAAGAACAGGACTTCTAACTGTCTTCAGCTGGTCATAACGAGCAGCTGCACTCTTCTCTTTGCCTTTGCCATATTTCTTGCCGAGGCTATCGACATTTGAAGTTAGATTTAATTCCATTTAATTAGGTAATTTGAAGGCCACTGCCACCGCCACCAGCATTGACTCCTGTTCCACCGCCACCTTTTGATCTAGGTATGTCGGTTCTCATCTTCCTACGCCCTGAGCCTGCCTTAATGTAAGGGCCATCCTCTGTCTCTAGTGCAGCAGCAGCAGTTTCCGCTGTCTTACTAGGTGGTGGTGGAGCATCTGCTTCAGCCAACCTCCTTTGTTCGTAGTATCTCTTCCATTGATCTTGTCGTTGTATCTCGAATTGAGATTGCTGCTGCTCCATCTGTTCTCTTTGGAGTTCAAGAGATTCACTGTTGTCAGGTGCATCACCACCGCCGCCACCGCACATAACTAAAATTGAGTAGTGTTCTGCTCATTGTAGACCGACTCCAACATTCTTACCAATTCAACTTGACCTGAGTATCTCCATATCTCTCTATCTGGTGTATCAATAGAAGGACATTTCTCTGGATAGATCTCCTTTAACTTAAGGATAAGAGCCTCATCTAGAGGAGGCCAATCAAATTCTTCAGGCTTCATATTGCTGGCTCCCATAAATTAACTTCTCCTGTTACATAATTGTATTCACCATCTCGAAGGATGCGTGTTAAGCGAGCAGCAAGCAAGGCATCTGCGTATGTTTTCTTTTTCTTTTCATAGGCAGCGACAACCTTATCCCACATATCACTCAAGGATTCAGCATCACCAAGAATCTTTTCAGCAGTGACTGGGCCTACGCCTGGAAGTCCTTCAATGTTGTCAGTCTTATCTCCAGTTAATGCCTGCTTCATCCAGTGTCTGTTAGCTCTTGTTGCTGTTATCACTTCAATACTATCTTTAACTAATAGCTTACAAGGGACTCCCTTCATATCCTTGTCAGGCGAAACAATAATAGGACTCTCATATCTTTCTCCCGTAGCAAGTAGTGCCATGACATCATCGCCTTCAAGATTATCGAAACTAATAACATTAAAACTCTTAGCTATCTCTTCTCTTACATACTTAAGCCCTAGTGGTTTTCTTTTTCCTATTCGATTTACTTTGTAGTCTTGATAAATGTCATGTCTAAAGGTTGGATACTCAGAGAAGCACATAATAATTGGCCCTCTAACAGCAGCTATCAACTGGTATTGTGCCACTCTATCTTCGATGAGTTGAAGAGCATCGGCCTCGTCCAGGTGCAGCGTATGAATACCTCGATCCCATCTAATGTCCTGCTCGCAAGCACAACACGCAGAGTAGATAAGCCAGTCAGCATCAATTAATAAAGTCATTGGAAAAAACTAGAAATAGAAGTTGTAAGTCGACCTGTTTCCTGGTCGTAAAGGAGTTTGTCAACAGGCCCAGTAGAACCACAGAACCTGTTCTTCAATACACGCAGTTGTAATTCACTACGTTCGGCGGGATCTCCTTGTTGGTTTCTCTCGCAGCTCCAACAAAAATCGCTAAGTTGAGCAATAGAATGAGATCCCCTTAGATGGCTAAGCGAGACTTGAGTTCCCTCTTCATGGCCCTTACCTTCAGGTCGCTTGAGATGACTGACAAGGAAAAGGCCCACGCCCGTAGACTCGACTACTTGGCGAAGCTTCGTGCAGGTGACATCAAGCGCACGCCTTTCATCGAGATCGGCAATACCCGAAACAACAATAGTGAGGTGGTCGACAAAGATAACGTCAACCCCTTCAACATTCGCAAGGTATTGGATCTGTTCTACAAGGCGATCAGGATCAATAGATCCAAAGTGATCATAGAGAAAGAGTCTATCCGTACCACAAAGTCGATCAAAAGCTGAGCGCAATTCATCTTGATCTACATCAGAGTCAAGGTGTAATGGTTTGTTTAACTCAACTCCAACAATCCCTTGCAAGCTACGTTGCACGCTTTCTTCTAGTGCGATGTACCCGACTTTCAATTTGTTAATCAGAAAATGGTGCGCCAACTCTCGACACACGCTGGATTTCCCCGTTCCTGAACCTGCGCAAATAGTCGTCATCTCACCCTTGCGATAACCACGGGTGTATTTATCTAGCTGAGGCCAGGGATAACGGCAGACTGCTGTTGCTCCTGGCTTGACTAACTCGTCCCATAAGGTTGATGCGTTAAGGATTCCATCTGGTCTAGCAGGTGTTGCTTTCCATAGAAGATCCTTAAGTTCTTCCCCTTCTCCTGCGAGGAGCATTTCATTAGCGTCTTTTCTAGGGAGTCTGCATATTGCTGCCTTACCAAGAGGTAACACTTCAAGCGCCTTTTCGGCAGCAGCCATGCCAGGCTCGTCACTGTCGAAGCAGATAACAACCCGAACGAATTGAGATAGCCATTTTAAATTTGCAGCTATGTACTTGTTAGCAGATTGAGCGCCTGACGGCAGTGATACCACAGGAAAACGGTTCCCTTGTACCTGGCTCACCGTCATACAATCAATTTCGCCCTCTGTAATTACTGCAAAAGTATTGGATACTTTGCCGTGGTTCTGCCTCCATAAGTCCTGCCTCCACAGCTGGAGATTATTTATTCCATCATCAGCCAGCCAAACAAAACGCTTGTCTCTAAACCTGACATGCTGAGCAGTAGGTCTATTGAGTTGGTCACGATAGGTCGCAACCTGTACCGGCTGACCACGATATTCCGCATAGCCATAGTCAAATAGCTTTGCAGTTTCTTCTGTTATCCCACGTTTAGGCAGGGCTTTAGGCGTGACGAACTTAATCAACTCCACCTTTGGTTTCGCAGCTGAAGGCATAGGTCTAAACTCTTTCTCTTTCTTGGATGAAGGCTGGAATTGATACCCGCAGCCGAAGCAATGTGTATGACCGTCATCAAAGACAGCCATATTATCTTTGCTATTACATTGAGGACACGCCTCTTTCCTGACGTACTTGCTTTTGCTTTTCATTTGTATCCCAGTGGTGGATTAGTAAACGCAGTTCTTCAATGCGCTTGAGCGCTTGAGCTTTACGCTCTTGATAATTCATCTAGGAGTTCTCCATGTATCAAGTTGGTCAATCATCCAGTCGTATTTATCAATAGTTTGATTGCAATGCAAACAGTTGAGAGTTGACCAAGCAAGGTTATAAATCCTTGATGTCTTTTCACAAACAGGACACTTAATGTTCTTGCCATTACTACCAGCTCTATCTTTCTTTTGGATAAGCTTGTAGTCTTCAGTGACTAGATGTTTACCCCCGTTAATGAGGATGTGCTTAGTAGAAGTAAGCATATTTAATACCAAGTAGTAGGAATGTTGCCGCTACTCCAGGCGAAGCCATGCCTTGTAGCCCATTGGCCGTAAGACATGGATCGCTTAGCTCGACTGATCTTATCGTTAGCGTTCTGGAAACAGAATCGTATATCTAGATGGGGATGTTGCGCCTTAACTGCAAGCATCTTTCGTCTATCTTCTGGTTTGAAGTGACCCTTCGTTTCAACAATGACTCCACTAGGGAGAATAAAGTCTGGGGTATAGACCGATTCGATTTTGTAGTCAAGTGCAACCGATTCATAGGAAAAATCAACTCTGTTTTTGTTAAGGGTAGCGGCAATGCGAGCCTCGAACTTGCTTCTGTATCTTTTAGAAATCGTAGTCTGAGGAGACTGGGGCTTTACTAGCTTTAGGTGTTTCGCTTGTGCTTTGTGTGTCGAAGCCATAGCCTGCTGCATCCTGTGGTTGACTGGAATATTCCACAAATTTTCTAATCATTAAAGCTTGAGGTTGCAACTTGATACCTACTCCATACTCACCGCTGTAACCCTGGCATCTAATACTTGCCTGGCCTATGCTTCCTGGCCCTATCTTGTCGTATTTAGCCTTAGCTGATTCAGGTACTGGCTGACTTCCATGCTCCTCATCAAAGAGTACAGGTGGATTGTTCTTCCAGGGTTCTCCTTTCTTATTAATCCCTCCTACTTTCATCGAAGCTTTAATAACAAAAGCAGCTATCTCTTCTCCTCCGTCTTGAATTGTTTCATAACCAAAAGGAAGTTCATTAGCTTTGAACTTTTTGTCTGGTGATTCTTGCTTTAGTGCTGCTTTAAATCTTTCCCAATACTCAGTGAGCTGGCTTGCTATATCTTCTGACTGATCTTGAGGTACGAGGAGTGTAACTTTCCACTTAGGCTCGTACTTAGTATCAGCGTTGACCATCCAGCTATACATGAGGCGTGATGGTGGTGTAGTCAGGTTTAAGACTTCTGATTTAATAGTCATGTGATGAAGTAATTACTTTTTTTAGTGATTGTTGGATCTAGTTCGCCGAGCGTAGGCCCAGGAGGAAGATCTTCTTTGTTAGAAATTTGAGATTCGAGCGTTGTTTTTAATTGAGTGAGCCGATCAGTTGAATAAAGATCAGCGAATGTCTGTCTTACAGAATCCCTCAGCCTGCTCATTTCTGAAGGAGTACTAGTAAAGCAGTCGTGAATACCTCCTATGTTTTGAACTTGGTTCTCTATTGTGGCGTGTATTGTCGCCATTGCCATGTGACTTGAGTCAAATGAATGTAAAATGTTTGCACTTAATGCGTTAGCCATACGAGAAGAGTCAAGCGCTGGCTTGTCAAGCCTTGTCCTGATGTCAAGATGAACATCAGATAAATAATTAAGCTTCACTCTTGTCTCTCTTGTGTCTTGGTATTGCTGGTGTACCAATAGACCTGAAGGTGTAACCCATTGGACTGGTTGGTTCTCTCTCCCTGCTCTTAATCCAATAGCCCTGAAATATTTCATAGCCTGGACAGCTGGAAGAATCATCGCCGTTGCTTCTTGATGCAGGATCTTTGCCATGAAGTGCATCGTTGTCATGCAACCTTTACGAACAGTCCAGTCACCGTTACCAAATAAATCCTTAGCTCTTTTCTGCGCCCAATCGTATGCGTAATAGTAAAACGCAGTTCGAGTGGCAGCGTATGGCGTGGTCATTACGCAAGGCTTGGCGAGCGACCTATCAGGTTGAAGCATCAACCACTTCCTCGCTCTTGGATCTTCGCTTGCTCTTAGTACCTCGTTAACCCTGGTGATCACACTGGTATAAATATCCTGTGGTCTTTCTGTATCTTTCAGATTGACCAGCTCACCCATGTCCTCACTACGCAAGAGCGCTGCATAATGCTGGATACCTGAGCAAGTGCAATCCAAATGGATAGGCAGCCTGCATATATATGAAGATCCAAGATTCTTATAGTTGAAATAGGATCTACAAAAAGCAAGGAAAGACCAGGGCTTATCAGCCCTCATCCAGAACTCAGAGTTTAGCCAGGGTTCATTGCCTGCGCTTACGATTAACTGTTCTCTCTCTAGTACCCAGTCGATACGAGTACGCCAGTCTGATTTGCCTAGCCCATAAAGGTTTGCCCCATGTATGCGCAACCAATCAGCATCCTCTTCATTATTAATCGGTGTCCCGTTGGCAAATAAGAGAAGGCTACGAGCAACATCATTGCCTTGAGGATTTAGATATGGAGGTCGATAGTAATAACGACCACGAAAATCCATAGAGCAGGGAAAAAATATGGCATCCCTATCTTTAAACCTGCGAGCAACCCATAAAGTTTTCGCATTACTAATCCTTGCCCCTTTAGTTCTTTCATTCTTCTCGTGTATCGACTTAACTTTCCTGCGCCACTTGTCAATTGAAGGATCATCTTCTTCAAGATGTTTTGGATAGGGAGGAATAGGCCACCCCTCTCTTGGTAGCAAGCAACCAACTTCTATGTTGTTCTCATAAGCGTGGTCTATCTTATCCAGCATCCAAGTATGCACTTGGTATCCAACAGATTGATGGATGTTGGCTGCCTTAAGAAAGTCCTCATCACCGCTGATGTTGTCACGGATAATCTCGTTGTTGCTCTTAAACAATCTCAATGGCAGTCCCTTATTTAAGTAGCCGCCATTCATGGGTGTCGTCCAGGGGCGTGGCGGTACAAGCATTGGTAAATAGTTTGGTGTCATCAGCTGTTGCTGCTGCTGTACCTCACTAATCCATTTCATGCACTGATCAGTCGGCTTGACTATTCGCCTTGTCTTCCTGCCGTCATGCTCTTTCACTATCTCAATTAAGCCAGTCTCTCTTTTGATTAAGTCGACCAATAAATTACCGCAAGCAATTTTCTCTTGAGGTGTCCAGATTTCTGTCTGACTCATCCTCCTAATCGCTGCCATCTTGTGCGCCTTGCGGCTTCGACCTTTCTTAAACTTAATTAGCTCTGTCTTAGTCGCTCTATCTAGCATGGTTTCTATCCATAGCTTCTCAGCTACGTTCATAGAAACTGCATGAAGGGTGGGAGCTGCACTAAGAGTATCAATGACAGTACGGATAGCAGCTGCGGCTACTTGCTGAGGAGGTAGTAAACAAATAGGTTTCAGTTGAGCGAAGCGCAAGCCTGCTCTTCCTGATTCAATATGCTTTCTGATTGACCTGATATGGACAATCAGTTGGTTGACACCATGACCAGACAGAGCCTCCCCATGCTTAGAGAGAGACTCCATCTTTCCTTTGCGTTGTCTATTTGTTAAGAGCTTGGTTCTGTCGCAACCAAGTGTGACCATATATCTTTCCTCCTCCAGCTGCTCTTCATGCGTTGGCATGATCAGTCCATAGCACTAGCTCTTCGTCATAATGCTCGGCTAAGAATCTATCAATGGCATATCTTGCCATATCTGTGGGCGTAGTCCCTTTCACTTGAGATAATCTCTCGATCATCAGCCGGCTTGCCTTCGATAATTTTGGTTGAACTTTCGGATTGAGTTCGTCTGCTTTTGATGTCATGGATAATCAGATAGATGATTTAGTGCCTAGTAGATAGGCGATTTTTAAGGATTGAATAGCGAGCTGGTCGTATCCTTCTTCAATTGTCCAGCCATTCTCTTTAAAGACTCTGGCTCTTTCTTCTTCAATCAGTTCGTTGCGTGCGTCCTCCTTTAGTAGATCATTGGGAGCATAAGTCCAATGCGTGTCCCCTTCATAGGGCATGGCATAGATGCCGACTCTCCAACCATACTTGTAATTCCAGAACAGCACCTGGCCCGACTGGTTAGCCTGCTCGCTTGTAGGCTTTTCTTTTTTTAGGTCGTGTATTTTGAATGGTATTTCTTTGGTCATTTAATCCGGTGAATAAAGAGTGATAAGGGTGTTGTTCTAGGTAGCGTTTATCCAGGCGATAGAGACTGTCTGTTCGCCAGGTTCTCCACTGTTGGAGCCGCCAGGGTTTAACTTCTGATGTCATGGATAATCATTGATTGATCTTTCTATCTGCTGCCGCCTCTGATCCAGCCGATTATATAAAGGGCTGCTCATCAGGTCAGCTGCAAGTTGAATAATAAAAAGGCCGGCGAGAAAAACCACGCCGGCTCCAATAATAAATTTAATTCTCATCCTCTTCCACTTTATAAGTGCCTACCCTGTTGCCGTTTCTGTCTCTGATCAGCTTCGGCCCTTCGCCGTTGGCGTGGCCCATGTTGTCCCATTGGGCCTTGCTTGCGACACCGTGGAGAATCCTAGTTAGTTCGTACTTGTCATCTTCAAAGGCGCCCCAGTCCATGTCTATTTCAAGGGAGAATTTCATTTTTAAAGCCACTCATTAGGGTAGACAACTCGTTTGAATTGCTCCTGGGCCAACTTGATTAAGTCAGCGTGCGTGACTTCGTATCTGTCCTCGACTACTGAATAAAGAGGGGCAGGCTTCAAGCCAAATAGCTTGATATAAAACCGGCTAAGGTTGCCGGCTAGTGCTTCACTCATCATCCAAGTAAAGCCGGACTCGCATTTTGTCATGCGCTCGGGTGGAAGTTGTCCAAGCATGTCGTCCCATTGTTCCTGCGTTATTGGCTCGACCTGGCCCGCCTTGTACTGTTCTCTATCCGCTTCATTGGACAATCTAACAGCAATACCAAAGTCTAAGACTTCTAAGTCTTTATGACCTGGCTCTCCCTGGATCTCTTGGGCCGTCTTCCCTGAATAGATACAACGGCCTGTCTCAGGGTGTAGGGCGGTGTAAACCTGCCCTAGTTCCTTGTCAAACAAACACTGTTTGATGTCGTCTAAATTTAATGTCATGGATAATCAGTCCTGTAGTTGTGGGTGTCCAGCTGGATCTAATCCCCTGGATAAAAGTTTCTGTCTGAGCCTGGCTCTCTTCTCGTCAAGAGTCATGTTTCTTCTTTGCTCTCGTTGGTACTTCGCTCTATTTAATTGAGTACCAATCCATGTGTGAGTCTCTCTCAGGTCCAGCTGCGTCTTCGACTTCAGCCCTAACCCTGAGTTGAGAATGAGATCGAGGGCGGAGTTAACCGCCTCGAGTTCTTTGATACTTCTCATACTCTGGGCCAATCAGTGTGAACGGCTCCCTGCATCCAGGCAACATAGTTCTCTACTTCCTGAGTCGTCCAGGGTTGAACACCGTGGCGGCCCTGGACCAACCATTGACCTTGCTCATTCTGATGTGGCAAGCCTCCCAACTTGGGGTGATTCATATAGAAGGACTTGGCCTTCTTAGATAGTTCTTTCAATTGATTACTCCGTGGTGGTTGAGTAGTCCGGATGGAATCCAACCGGACCCTTATCCTATCATAAGATGGACCAGGGGCAACCCTATTCTTTCTTTGTCTCTGGGCGGTGCAACAATCAGATAGATAAGAACCAGCCATATCAGCTCCAGCTGGACCAGATCGACCAGAAATTCAGTGATAATCTTGCATAACTGCCTCTTGAACAGTTACGCAGCGGATATGATCCCTTGATACCGCTGGATTCTGACGACCTGGACAATGAATCTGGACAGAGATTGGACAGAATCATAGAATTTCAGGGGCCGCCCATAGGGGGGAATTAAGGATTTCATCCTAGTGCGTAAACCCCTCAAATTTTTCCACCAAAAATCTAAGAATAATCCCAGATAATCCTAGATATTCCTAGATAGGGAGAATTATTCTTTCTTCTATTGTGGATCGTCAGTAGTAGACAGGTTTGTTAAGGTATGAATATCAGCCAATAAATCTTTAAACACCTGATCCCCGAATCCATCAGAGATTGGTTGATAAGTAAGAGTCTTTACTGTGGTGGGTAAGGACTCTGTGGGGTTTTTGTATAGAATGGGAGAGTAAATAGGAGTTTTATGAAGAACACAACAGAGGTACTGAGTGAGGCACATGATTTATTAGCCCATTGGTGTGTAGACAAGCTAAGGGAAGGGGATATAAGTCCAGCAGATTTGAACATTATTAGGCAGTTTTTAAAAGATAATCAGATTAGTGCGCAACCAGTAGAGGGAACTGCATTTGGTGAGTTAGCGAATGCGCTACCAGAGATAGAGAATGTAGTAAATTTCCAGCGTCGTGCTTAGGAAGTGGGAGCCACTCCCTGAACCCTTTAGTAAGGACTTTAGATATTTCTTAGTCATTGTCTGGAAGCATTTGCAGCTACCAGATCCGACTCCAATTCAATTAGATATATCAGAGTACATGCAAGATGGGCCTAAGAGAAGGATCGTTGAGGCTTTTCGTGGAGTAGGAAAGAGTTGGATGGCAGCTGCTTATGTTTTGTGGTTGCTGAGGAATGATCCTCAGAAGAAAATTATGGTTGTGTCGGCTAGCAAGATGAGGGCCGATGACTTTGCACAGTTTTGTTTGAGATTGATTAGGGAGATGAAGATTCTTCAATGCTTAGATCCAGATCGGGATGAGCAAAGAAGTGCAAGCAATAGGTTTGATGTAAGGCCAGCGACTCCAGATCAGAGTCCTAGTGTTAAATCGGTTGGTATTTTTGGACAACTAACTGGATCTAGAGCAGATTTGATCCTTGCTGATGACGTTGAGGTTCCTAATACTGCTTGGACAGTAGGAATGAGAGAGAAGTTATTAGTCTCAGTCGGAGAATTTAATGCAATCTTGAAGCCTGGTGGGGAAATTATGTTCCTGGGAACGCCCCAGACTGAAGAAAGTATCTATAACAAGCTGAGATTAAGAGGATACGAGTGTCGTATTTGGCCTTCTAGGTATCCTGTGAAACCTGAGAAGTATGGAGAAGCACTTGCGCCAGTGATTCAAAAGCGATGTATAGAGTTAAAAGGAGATCCGACAGATCCGGATCGTTTTTCAGATCTTGATTTGATAGAACGAGAAGCAAGTTATGGTCGTTCACAGTTCACTCTTCAGTTTCAATTAGATACTACACTTTCTGATTTAGAAAGATTTCCTCTTAGATTATCTGATCTAGTTGTAATGGAAGTCGATCAGAACGCTCCTGAAAAAGTAGTCTGGTCTTCTGGTGCGGAATACAGGATTAGCGATTTACCGGCTGTAGGATTTAGTGGAGATTATTATCATCGACCTGCTTACATACATGGAGATTGGCTTGAATTCTCAGGCTGTGTCATGTTCGTTGATCCATCAGGTAAGGGACTTGATGAAACTGCTTATTCGATAGTCGCTCACTTGAATGGAAACTTATTTGTTTTAGAGGTCGGTGCTTTCAGACAGGGATACACAGAGAACGTCCTAGAAGGTCTTGCGCAAGCAGCTAAACGTCAAAAGGTAAAACTAATCCTCTTAGAGGATCAATTCGGTCAGGGGATGTTAGAGAGTCTTCTCCAGCCTTATCTGAGAAATATATACCCCTGCACTATTGAACCAGTACGCAGCAATATGCAAAAAGAAAGAAGAATTATTAATGCGCTTGAACCTGTACTGAATCAACATCGGTTAATTATTAATCGCTCTGTCGTAGAAGAAGATGCAAAGTCAAGAGAAAATGATGCAGTAGAAACAGCCTTGTCATACCAGCTGTTTCATCAGTTAACACATTTAACAGTCGATAAAAATTGTTTACAACATGATGACAGATTGGACTCTTTGGCAGGTGCGGTTGAATACTGGAATGAATCTCTTGCTATAGATGAAGACAGAGCCATCAAAGAACGTGAAGCAGAACTCTGGGATCTTGAACTGGCTGCGCACAAGGGGGATATTGAAGGCGCTCTTGATGCAAAAGTGCTTGGGATTCCTTTGGCCTCGCTACCAAGAGCCAACGCAGGATCTCGTTGGATGCAAGTCAGAGGACACTGAGATTGTTCGACATAGAGCCTGGGTGGTTAGAGTCCCTTCAGACTTTGTTGGCTTTCATGGTAAAGGATTTCAGACAGTTGTAGTCGCTGAAAATGCAGAGAAAGCATGGGCAGTTGCAGTTAACTCAGAGACTTGGGAGACTTTAGACTTTGAAATCTCTTGTATGACTGTCTTCCCCCAGGTTCCTCTTTAGCTGCGCCAGGTTCTTGGTTTCATTTCCGCTACTGATTTCTCAAGAGTGTTGATTCTATGGAAGAGTTCTCGTATATCACGTTCTTTTCTTGAGCTGTTGTTATTGACTGCTACTACGACAGTGGTTGCCGCTACTCCAACAAGGGCTGCCCATATTTCATTCATTAATTTCCAGCCTCTCTAAGCATTTCGTTTAGCAGTCTACGGTTCTCTGCTAGAGATCCAACTGGACTACTTGTGTCATATTTTACTTTAGTCGAACCACTGCGTACGTTATCAATCATCTCTGATGTTTTCCCGATAGCAAGAGGGTTCAGGATATTGAAGTTACCGTCTTCGTCTCTGCTGCCACACATGAGCTTCTATGTATTTTTCTTAGTTTAACGCTAATGTTGTATTGCATTATCTTTTTTTATGGCAGACAACCAAAATCCACCCCCTTCTGAAATAAAGGAAGAAAAGAAAAAAGGTGTTCTTGGAAAGCTTCAAGAAATTACTCCAGACAAAGATGAGCAAGTAGCACTGATCGGAGTTGCAGTGAGACTTGGAATCGTTGTTTGGTCAGGCTTTATCTTGACTCTTGCTTATGTAGATCTCCCTGGATTCCAGAAACAAAACTTCGATCCGACCTTCATTGCTAGTATCTTTACTTCAACTCTCACGGCTTTCGGCGTTCAGGCAGCATCTAAAAAAGGAAATGGCGGCGGTGTAACAAAAGAAGATATGGAGGCAATGATTGCTAAAAGCAATACAGCACAGACTGAGCAAATCATTAGAGTACAAACTCCTTTAACCATTAATGGAGCTGAAGTTGTTAAGACTGATCCCATTACTGGTAAGGATGTAGATCCTGTTACTGGGAGGTTTAAGGAATGAAACTATTAATATTCCTATTATTTCTTGCAGCTCCTGCTAGGGCTGATATAACTCATGCCATAACCACTAGCACTCAGCTTACGGTTAATGCTGCTGCAACTCAGGCTCAGAGAATTGGATCAAGTTTTTCAGCAGCAGGTTCCAACGTAGATACAACTGATGGCACAACTGCGAACACCATCTCGGCAGGGACAATTACGAGTGGCGTTTATTCGCCTGGAGCGATTGCTGCAACACAAGATAACCCAGGGGCGGCATTTTCCTATTCCCAAAGTTATACTCAAGCGGATGCAGTCCCTACTTCAGCTCCCTCGGTAGGAGCTGTAGGGAATTTCTCTAATGTAACTTCAACAGCTGCTGGAGTTGCAGGTAGTTTAGCGGGTACGATTACAAGCCAAGGTGTAGTAACAATAACCGCAGGTGGGGCTGGAACTTCTGCAATTGGAAGTGTTGAGAGTGCTTTAACTATTAAGTGATGAAGCGGCTTCTGCCACTGTTATTACTTATACATTCTCCCGCTTATTGTGTACCTGTTGTGCCAAATTTCACTAGCGGCACTATGCAATCCACTACGAGAACGACTAGCGTAGTAACAGAAAATATTGTTTCTCACGATTATTCTGGCTATCAATATTCTTTGAATGGTTCAAATATTTCTGTTGATGGAAACTCTATTGCACCTGACCCTACAAATGTATCCACCACCGTTGAAGGACAATCACACACATGGACTGGATTAGACATCAATTCCAGAGGAAACGTCACGATTACGAACGAAGGTCAACCTTTCCAATTCGTAGAAACTTATCGTGGGCCTTCGCTCCAAAATGTGACAAATATTCAGAGAACAACAAATATAGAGTCCGTCACAGAAACTACCTCGGTCTTCTCGCAGTAGCTCTCTTATATGGAGGGAGTGCCGCAGCGCAGACAAGTTCCACGGCAGCTCCCGTTGCTAATAGTAGTGGCAGTGTAACCAATATGGGAATACAGAATTTACCTGGAAATAGTGTTACAAATCATTACGGAGGAAACATAATATGCCAAGGCCCAATGTTAACTATTTCTCCATTTGCTACCGATTCACATACATATAGTACTCCTAGAGAGTATTGGTATGACGCTCCTTCCTACAACGATGATGGATCACTTAGTCATCATGTAGCTACTAGGACTGGGCAAAAAGATAACTTCGCTTTAAACCTTGGTATATCTGCAAATTTCTCTATTCCTTTAGACAATTCATTACAGAAAAGATGTAAGTCTGCTGTAGATAAACAGTTAGCTTTACAGCAGGAAATAGTTAACTTTAAACGATTAGATTTTGAAATTACAAGACTGAAGAACTGTGGAGAATTAAAGTTAGCTGGTATAGAATTTACTCCTGATTCTCCTTATCACAAGATTTGCAAGGATATAGTTGTGAAGCCCAAGATGGGACAAGTCTTACCGCATAGACATACACTTAAACCTTTAGAGGTGGTAAGCCCCTCTTCTCCCGATAAGAATTAGATCTTTTTTCTGATTGTGTTAAAGGTCTAACTGGTTTACCTAAAGCTTTTTTAACTCGATTAATAATCTGTTTAACGATTGGTTTTACTGCTTTTAGCAGGAGAGGAGTAGCAAGAGCCGCACTTGTAGCAATAAGAGTAATCCCAGTAGTGCTAACAATTTGAGGAGGAGTGGGTATTGCATTAACGATTTGTTGTGTTGTTGTTAACTTTTTGTACTGCGTAACACAACGGTTGCCTATCAATTGATACGCAATTATTTCTTTCCGTCCATCTTCAATTTTAGTTCCAATTTCCGCTGCTCCAGGTGGCGGGCAATCCTCGATCTTCGAGGCGGGCGGTGGGTCTGCTGCTGGGATTTCTGGTTGCGGGTATCTTTGTTCATCTCCCTTTGGTGGATATATAAGTTCCTCTGGTGTGTAATCCATTGCGTTGTAGCTTGGATACTCCGCTTGGCATAAGACAACATTTCCTTTTGGATCATTGTTTATTAGTGCAGCGTTCTCTCTATTATTCTTTCGTGCTTCAACACACCCAGGCATATCAATTACAGGAAAACCTAAGTTAACTGTGACTGGAGCTGGAATGTGTAAAGACTGAGGTGGCTGTATCTGCCACACTCGAATAACAGGATGAATTACTGGTTGTATTCCTATCTTGGGTATCTTTGAGCCATTGTCCATGCCTAAATTGCTGCTCCCTTATCTCTTTACAGTGAGAACACTGACAGTCATTCCTTGAGTTCAGCTTCAAGTTCTTCTGCTTTAGCAGCTAACCCAGTATAAAGTCCATGAAATTCGTGGTCATTAAGATGACGACCATCAAGAACATAAAGACGTTGCATCCTTAACATACGCTGATGTTGTTCTTCAGCCCACTCTTTACCCATTTCAAGTTTCATTAGAACTTAGGAAGTTGAAGACCTTTAGGTGATTGAGTTGGTAGTGCTGGACTAGAAAGACTTGGTAACTTTATCGACTTAGTTACTTGTTGGATTGCCTTATCCATTAAGGCATCCTTGTTTCCTTGGAACCAGAAGTAACCATAAGCCCCGCCACCAAGAATTGCCATGACACCAACGCCTGATGCAATAGCAATACCATCAATTACTTTTCTCATGCAGGTTTGTTAGCTACTAAGAAAGCAGTGTAGTCAGTCTTTACTTGAGAAGTCCACGCAGCGTTACATATAGCCTGAACATCTGCATCCTCTCCAGATATATCAGTAGCTACTAGGTTATCACTTGCATCAAGTGTGCCTGGTACTAATACTTTTCTGTGGAATGAACGTGTAAGTTCTACACCATCTTTCTTGATAATTGTTGCGTTCCTAACGCCTACGTTCCATCGTTGAGTCACCTCAATCTTGTCGTTCTCTTGTGTTTCTGTTAATGCCATTTAGGATTAATCTCCGATTAAAACAGGTTTATGGCGTAGTTTAGAGACGTGCTAACGGTCTAACTTGATATAGTTTAATTAGTAAAATAAAAACCATACATTCTTATTTGTCTATCTCCATCGACATCACTTCCTGTTAAATAAGTTCCGTTATTAAGTTTATATAATCTTAATTG
>VTLG01012350.1_pt1 | contig 23004 bp, 24 predicted proteins | sample 4694571 | NCBI WGS metagenome assembly VTLG01 (sample SAMN12604809, study PRJNA352737) | marine metagenome | biome: ENVO:00000447; feature: ENVO:00000209|ENVO:00000569|ENVO:01000036; material: ENVO:00002151; isolation source: viral sequences binned using virsorter ...
ACCCACATGACTTTGAAACTGGTACACCAGTTAGATTGGTTCCACGTCCTCGCTTTGATCAAGTCACAGGTAAGTATGTTGATGTTGATAAGCGTCTTATTAGACTACCTAATGGATTTAATACCAACCAAACATACTATGTAATTGCACCAGGTAGAGTTACACAACCTGAGAACTATGGTGGTACATCATTCTTCGATGGTAGTGATCAAACTAGATTGATGCTTGCAACCTCTAGAGAGAACGCAGCATCTGGTATCTACATCTATGCATCTGAGACTGACAGCATCGATAAGGATGTTGAGATTGATCTTTATCAATTCGTTCTTGATGATAAGTATGATCTACACAATTACACTGCTTTCTTTAGTGGATCAGTTCAAGCTGGTATTGAAACAACAGTATCTAACATCTTTGATGTTCCTAATGCTGGTACTACATCTCAAAAGGCATTCATTAGAGCTATTGAGGGTGGTGTGCTACCTTTAGTTTCTACAACTTATGAAAACGATGCTCAGGTTGCTGTACAGACAGCAGGATCTAATAAAGGTAGAATCAATCCTAACATTGAATTCTTCACTCGTTATCAGAACAATAAGACATTCACACTTCATAAGACACATGCTGATGCAATTAATAATGTAAATCCAATTACATTCCAGTCTGGTCAGGCAGGTAGGTTTAGTGTTTATGCTAACAAGCGTCGTTCGCCAATGCGTTTCGATCCTGGTTTCACTGATGCTACTGCAACTAATGGTAAGTGGTACATTCAGTGTAAGGATCAGGTAACTGGTGTTAGTGATCCTACAGATAATATTTTCTGGAGAATAAATGAAAGTGATTATTCTGATAGACAAAGAACCACTGATGCGTGGTATGAGCGTCTAGAAGATAATCGTGACAAGGATGACAGAACATACAAGATTCGTATGGTCATTCCTAAGTATCTTGAGAATGCAAGAGATCCTATCAATGGATTTGTTCTTAAGACAAGGACTGATGACACACGTAAGCTAGTACCTCAGAAAGTTCTATTGAAACCAGTTGTGGGTGCAGTATATGGTGCTCGTTTTGAGAACCCAGTACAAGCAGGAGAATATATTGGATACGATGCAGATGACTTTAGGACTAATACTCTTAATGTAGATGCACAATATGATCCATTTAAGAAAGATCAAACTGGAGCAGGTATTGAGTATAGAGCATTCGCAAGATTTAGCTCTGGTATTCAGGCAACTATTCAATCTGGTCGTTATGTAGAAGATGCTCTAGATCCTAATATCAAGTATCTTGAGTTGAATCTATATGACCATGCTGTTGATACTAGAAACTTCCCTGGATTGAGGAATGAGACATTTACTACAGTTAAGATTACTTCTCCTCAGGGTGGTAACTTTGTAACCAGTAAGGTAGATAATACTTCAGGATCTACTAATGCTATTAGTTTTGCTGGTAATTCTTCTGGTTTAGCTAACGTTCATGCATATTACACTGTAAATGGTAATCATTACATTATCATCAAGAATATTCGTGGTGGTGATCTAGAGTACAGTGAGTATGCCAATACAAGATTCACTCAAGGTAATGTCTTTGCTGACATGCTTGAGGATCAGGACATGGGCAAATCGCTTCCTCTAAAACAGCAAATCGCAAAAAATAATTCGCAGTATTTTTACAAGCAAAACGGCGCAAACGTTTATACTATCACACCAGGTGATCGTATTCAAGATGATGCTGGTGTTGAATACTATGTTGATAGTGTTGAGGATGCAGGAATTATTGAAGATACATTCTATATCTTCGGTTACGAGACATTACAGAAACGTATCGCAGGTCAGCAAGATGGTATCTATTATCTAACTGCACTTCGTGGTAACGTTTCTCCATTCCCAACTGGTGCTGGTGTAACTAATAACTTCAAGAAGTTTAAATTCTCTCAACCAGTCAGTAAGCTATATCCTCTTAACTACAGAAACGATCCTCTCTGGTTTAAGAAATCTGGTACATCACAAGAAGAGAAAGATTACTATGCTGGATTAATTGATCCACCACAAGTATACTCTGCTGCTGACAACTATGTACATGGTCTTGTCACAGTTAACGACTTTAAAGGATCAACAACCAGAGAAATGGTTTCAGACCTTACAGAACAACCTGCGTTCTTGTTTAACACCTACACTGGTACAAACGCAATTCAGGCACAGGATGGTAATGCTACCTCTGGTTCTGAAGATCGTACAATCTCTATTTCTGGTGACAGCACAGTTCTCTCAGATCAGAGATACTATGTTGAACTTAGACGACCATCTATTGCTCGTGCAGGTAACCATACATTTGAATATCTTGGTTTTGGTCCAGGTAACTACTCAACTGGTCTACCAGCTAGACAAGAAGTTGTACTAACACCTGAAGAGGACTTCTACGCACAAAGTAAGAAAGAAGATGCTGGTATTGTATTCTACACAGGTATCAACTCACAAGGTGACTTGTATATTGGTAACAGGAGAATCAATGCTATCACTGGTGAAGAAACATTCATCGATTCTGCACGTCTTGTAGATGATGGAGACGAGGATGATACAATTGGAGGTCTAGTTACTACCTTCGATACTCCTGTAACATTCAACCAGAATATTACAGTTGTTGGTGGTGATGGTGAGCTAGTCAATACATTTGAATCACCAATCACTATTGCAATTCAGGATGCTGATCTAACACAGCAACGTGATGCATTAATCATTCGTTCTAATGTTACATCTATTGATCCTGTAACACAATTAGAACAGGATGAGCAATTAGATAGAACTTCATTCGCACCTCCTACTGAGGGTGATATAAGAATTAGTAAGAACAGAATACAATCTGCTATCTTTGGATTTAATGCTAGAGGAAATGGTCAAGCATATATGATGCAGACTCATACCGTAGGTGGTGTAGCTTCTAACGTTACTCCTAATCAATCTCCAATGATTGCTCAAGGTGGAACTAGAATTGATGTATCTCAGTTCATTACTTATGGTGGTGTATCTCCTGCACCTGGCGACATGCTACTCAAGGGATCTGAAGTTGGTAAGAGTGGATCTCTTGCATGGATATTCTCTAACTACTTCACTCAGATTGCTGTTGATAGTATTGATAATATTGTATTTGATGGAACAAACGTTGTTAAACTTTCATTCAGAGACTTTAATACTGGCATTGCTCTAACAAATACTGATATTGGTATTACAACTGCATCACAGATTAGAATTAAGAACTTCTACTATGATCCTAGATTAAATCTAACATGGCAAGTATATAACAAACCTGGTGATGCATTTGATCCAGCTAATAACTACTGTCATTTCCAAGTTATTGACTTAATTCCACAGGATACACAACCTTGGGAGAGTATTATTTCTGGAACTGCAGTGGGTGCTGATGTTCCTACTATTGAGTTCTCTAACTCTAACTTTAAGGAACTTGGAGTCATTGGTGCTGAGGCACTTAGAACTGAAACAGAGACTATTGGTGACTACAAGTTAGGCATCAACACTGTTGTTCGTGCTGCTAAGGATGCACATAAAACTGCATTTACTTCTATTGATACTGATCCTCGTGCAAACCTTGATGTTGTTGGTAACGCATACATTAGTGGTAGAAAAACTGGTGATTTCTTAGGGCATGATTTATATGCTGATCGTGATAAGACTGCTATTGATGATGCATTTGTAGTTGGTGGTGATAGTTCTACTGTAACTGATGAAGCAGTCTTCCGTGTAGCTACTACAAACAATGGTCGTGTTGGTATTAACGTTGATAACTCTCAACTTGATAGAGCATTAGTTGTTGACGGTACATCTAGATTTACTGATGATGCTAGATTTGAGCATGATATCGAAGTCAATGGTGATGACGGTACAACTGCTGAAATTAGAACATCACAGACAACAGGTACATTTAACCTTGTAACTGATAGTACATTTGAAGGTACATTAAATCTTGCTGGTGATGCACAATTTATTAATATTGGTAATAGTAGAACTGCTACTCAGACAGTTAACCTATTCAATAATGTAACTGGTGATCACTTCATCAATATTGGTACTGCTTCTTTACACAGTAACATCTTTATAGGTACTGTTCCTGAGACTCTTAATACAGAGATCTCTAAGGTAGAGATTGGTGGTGCATATCTTAACACCAATGAAGATCTATCTTACACTAAAGTTAAGACTAGAAACTTCAGAGTTGATGGTGATATGTGGCTCGGATTCCGTAGAGGAATTGGTGATACTGTATCACTTAAGTCACAATCATCACAGGTTGATTTCTTATCTAACACTGGTGGTCCTTCAATCCTTAACTTTGCAACTAATGCATCTGAGATTAATATCGCAGGTCAAGGTGGTACAACTACAATCAATAACCAACTAAAAGTTATTGCATCTGCACAATTTGATAGCAATATCGTATTATGTGGTGGTGTTGCTTCCTTCTCATTCGTAGGTGAAAGAGGACAACTTGGTTCTGCTATCAATCCTCATGATGATGGTGTTATCAGTCAAACTTTATTCAACAAGAATATTGACATCCTGAATGTTATCGTTGTAGCTCCTACTGATGAAGGATACAACCAAGTTGATACTGCTGGTAATGGACCATGGGGTAGTTCATTCTTCCAGAATGCAAAAACTGGTCTTGGTGGAAGCCCAGTGGTTGAACCACAGGATCTACCTGCATTAACTGGTACTGATGAATATTATCTACCTCTAGCAAATTCACCAGTTAAAGCTAACGGTGATCCATACTTTGCTACTAACGATTATCTCTTAATTGATAGTCCTGTTAATAGTGCAAGTGAGCATCCTGAACTTGTACAGATTGTTGAATTAACAAGAATTAACGTATCACCTTACTTTGTTAAGGTTAAGCGTCAACCTATTGGTACATTCACTACTGTTCTTGACACTCATCCAGATAATACACCTATCTACAGAGTTAATGTTCAGTTTGATGCCACATGGACAGAGCAAGCACTTGATGGTAATGGTCCTCAGGACAATGTATACCTTGCTGAGTTTGGTGGTGATTTAACAAACAATGATTATGTTGTTGTTGGTCGTGATGATGGTACACCATCTGGTGATGGTATCGATGACTTTGGTGAAGTAATCAAGGTTGTTACACCACTATCTGCTGATGTTCAGAAGTTTAAAGTCTCTAAAGATTGTTCTCTAGGTGATGCTGGTGATGTATTCACTATTGATTCTGTAACTGGTGATACTTACATTGGTGGTGACGTTATTGTTGAAGGTCAACTCAATCTTAAGGGTGGTTGTGGAACTATCAGTAGAGGAACAATCACTGGTAATATAACACCAGTCACTGATGATGTTGTAACCAGATATATTACTAACATCATTCCTGCTGACATTGCTAAGGTTAGAGTTGGTGATACTATCAAGTTCACTAACACTGTTACTGCAACAATGTTTGGTGATACTAGAATTGAGGAGATTGATGCTAGTCAAATCTTATTGACTAAACCAATTGTTCTTACTGCTGCATTAACTAACATTAGCTTCACAGTTGTTAAGAACGAAGAGTTTATCATTCAGAACGGTAATGATCAGAACACTCTATACTTTGATACATGTGCTGCTACCATGGAAATTGGTAATCAGTACAGAAGATTAGATGTTGAGAGAGTTCTTCCTTCTGTTGAAACTATCGCTACTACAACTGCAAGATACTCTGGTAATGAATCTGATATTAGAGTTTACTCTTATTGGGTTGATCCTCAGACTATCAATGCTAATGGTCCTACCACTACTCTAACTATAGATGCTGCTACTGGATCCATTGCTGGTTCTGTTTATCTAACAGTTGACTCTATTGGTGAAGGAACTGGTAGATTTGCTGAAGGTGATTTGGTTGCTGTTGGTGATCTAACTCTAATTGCAAATGGTGGTGTTTACACATCTGGTGGTACACAACCCAAATGGGAGATCATGAAAGTTGCTGCAGTTGATGTAGCAGGTAAGGTTCTAAGATGTTTACCAGCTCAAGAAGGAACAACCGCTAATTCATTAAGTGATTATCTAGCTACTACAACAGCAGTAAAGAGAATTCTTAGACACCCTGAGTCATCTAACCTAGTTGACATTGAAACAAGACAACGTGGTGGTGCTGACTTCTGCTCTATCATTCTTGATAACGGTAGAATTGCACAAACTAAGTTTGATTATCTAAACTGGTTCCGCTTCTATGATAAGGTAAATGATTCTAATGAAATCTTCTATGTAAATGGTGGATTAGCAGGTAAGATTCATACACCTAGCATGGATGAGACCATCTTAGATGGTTCTACTACACACAGAAATGGTGATTTAATTCTTAATAAAGACTTCACCATGTATGGCGGTTTAATTACCGTTAAGGATTCTGTTGGTAAGACTAATATCCTACAGGTTGTTAATGATGATGGTCACGCAGATCACTCTGGTTCTATCTACTTTGACGCTGGTGTTATTGGTAGAGGTGACATCAAACTTTACTCTTCCTTCGGTCCAGAAGAAGTTCTAACTGTTGGAAATGAAGTAACATTTGCAGTTGATATCTACGGTGACGCAGAAATCAGCAAATCCTTACAAATTAGAGGTATATCAGCTGAAACACCACCTAAGACACCACAATTACAGTTAAATAACTTAGGAATTAATGGTGCTGATGACTTCATCATTAATAGAGATAATTCTATTGATGCTTTTGGTATTACTAACTTCTACACCAAGACTGGTGGTAGACATGCACGTTATATTTCTTCTGGATCTGACGTTGCTGATCTAAACCTAGAAGCTAACGTCACATACTTTGCTAATGTAAGTAATCAGACTAACTTGATCTGTTACTTACCTGAAAATCCACAGACAGGAGATGAAGTAAGATTCGTTGAAGTTGGTGGTAACCTAGGTTTCGACACAATGCTAATTGTTAGAGCATTAACTCCAAATACTAAGGTACAAGGAGATGCTGGAGGAACTACAATTGGTTTGGGTGGAACAACTCCATATAACTCTGGTGAATTGGTAGTACAAACAGCTAATGCTGGATTTACTCTGGTTTACCTAGGAGGAACAGATTCACAAGGCACCATCGTTTCTTCCTCTGTACAAGGATGGTGGTTAAGAGAGGTCTAATCAATGACATTCTATAATAGAGTAAAAGCAAGTAAAATCGCCCCAATAGGTACTATTATACCTTGGACGGGCGGTACTGGTCAAGGAGATCGTGCTGAAGATGTTCCTAAAGGTTGGATTATATGTAGTTTAGCTAATGCTATAAAAGATGCTGCTGATTATCCTCTTCTAGCAGCAACACTAGGAAATCAATATGGACCATTTCCAGAATCAGGTAGTAATGAAGAGATAGGAGTGAATTTTGGATTAGTTAATGATTTTCCATATAATAAAGATGAATCTCTAGGTCATGTTGATAAATTTGGATTACCAGATTTGAATCAAATCTCATTAATTGATATTGAGGGATCTAGAATGTCATCTACTGATCTCTTACATATTGGACAGTATATTGGTCGTAATGGTCCTGATGCTATACAACCACCAACACTTCTTAGTTCTGATGTAAATATCACATTTACTATGCAACCATCTTCTACACTAGCTGGTAGAATAACTGGTATAACAATGGATGATCCAATTTATTTTGATACAATATATTCTGTTCCAAGAAAATTAGGTGTTGAACATACTCCAGAACATAGTCATAGACCAGCTAGTGATTCTGAATTTGATCAGTTTTGGTCTGCATCTCCTACTGGACTTCCTGCTATGGAATTCTTACCTGGTAGTGGAATAAAAGATAGTACACCAAATTATGTTGCTGTTTCTCCTGCTGGTCATAGAGCTAATGATAGTGAAGCACATAGATTTAGACCAGGTGAAAGAGATATTACATGGTACAACGAAGATGACGGTGGTATGACTTTGCTTGATGGATCTGTTAGACAGTTTGTTGATGCTCAATTAGAAATGGTTCCTGCTATACCAGATGGTCCTAGGACTATTGAAGATAGAGGATATATTGGATTTAGATCTTGGACTGCATCAGCTCTAAATCAGATTCAATATAATGATGATAACCGTGCGATACCAGATATACAAACACAATCACATATTGGTGCATTTCCCCCTGCTGGATATTATAACAATAGAAGAAACTATTATTCTTCTACTGATATTCCAGAGTTTCATAGAGGTACTGCGATGCCACAAACAAATATTGAGGATGTTTCCTATGATCCTGGTTCTGGTGAGAAACAACCAATAAATACTGCTGTAACAGATACATATAATTCAACATTAAATCATAATGCAGAAATGTGGGCAGATGATGGATTGAAATCACATAATCATGATGCAATGGAAGTAACTATGACAAGGGGTAGTATGTCTGTTCCATCTACTATTTTGGTAAATGATGTTTCCACTGGTACAACTGCACCATTATCTGTAGACACAGCACTGAGTGTTCAGATTAATAATAACACTCCTTCATTAACTATGCTATACATTATCAGAGCTTTCTAAGATGCCAGCATTTTACAATAAAGAAAAATCAATTCATGGAACGATGACGGGATCGATTATTCATTTTCCCGTTCAGTTGACTGAAGATGATCCAAAAGGACAAAGTAATTTGGAGTTAATTCCTGCAGGATATCTTAGATGTGATGGTAGAGTTTTATTTGCTGTAGAATATCCAGAACTAGCTGCAGTTTTAGGGACAGGATTATCTACTAGATTTTTAAAAGATGGTCAAGCACTTACTGACGCACAATTTCAGTTACCAGATTTAAGATGTAAAAATATCAAAGCTACAACCTCTTCTAATATTGGACGGTATAATGATCTTGTTGTTCAAGATCAAAATAATGAAGATGTTTTTAAAGCTGGTATTGGATTGGATGTTGTACAAAATATTGATAGTCCATATGAATTAACATATACTGGTGAATTTTACATTCCACCTCAAACTATTGATTTAAGAGGAGAACCAAGATTTTCACTTGATACTGGTGTATATACATCTACTGTTGAAGTACCTGCAAATGCATTTCAACCACATATGCATAGATCACAAACAACTAGAGCTAGACAGAAGGATAAAAATGGAAACTTCTTTAGTTCTAGACAAAAAAATCATGTAAGAACAAAATCTTCATTGAATGTTTGTCAGTGGTGGGAGAATACAGCACAACCATTATGTTACTATCAATGGTCTGAATTATCTGTAGGTCATATAACTCCAGCTCCAACGGTAACTATTATTGGTGGAACCTTTGGACTTGGAGGAAGTAGACACCAGGCATGGGGTGCATGTTTTAATGGTTGTTCAGGATTTACAGCTGCTAGTCTTTGCTTGTGGCCAGAAGCAGGAGATTACTGTCCAGAAGTTAATAATGAAGTTTTTGACTTTAGATGGAATAATGGAGATGACTGTAATGCTGGTGAGAATAGTGTAGGAGATAACATTACTATGGGTAATATCACATACGAACCAGAATTCTTTCAAGATTGTGATTGTATAACTGTTTTTGGTTTATGTGTTGGTGGAATGGACGGTTATAGTACGTTTAGTATTAACTCATCACAGTTAACAAACTATGGTCCTAGTTTTGGTGATAATAATACAAACCTTCCATTCACATCTCTAGATGATGAATATTACCAAACATATCCAACTGGTGTAGCTAATCTAACTACTCTAACGGCTGAACGTGGTTCTGATGCAAGTCATAGACACAGAATAGATTTTGATGCTGAGACAGCACATACATATCAAATGAGAACAAGAGCAGCATTTGCTCCTTCTTCTAGTGGATTAACATCTAGAATTACAATCACAAAAAACAACGAACCGAAGGAAGATAAATACATACAGCCATTCGTTGTAACAGAGTATCTAATTAAAGTCTGATGGCACAATACAGGAATTCTTACGCTAATTTTTATACTGATAAGACAGGTTCTTATATGTCTATTGGATCTATTGTACCTGTATTGGTAGATAGTTATTCGACAGATCTTACTGGAGCAAATACTGGTGAGGGTAGTGCTGGAGAAGATCCACATTTTGCTTACCGTAATTTCATGTACTGTGATGGAGCACGGTATGACATTAAAGATTATCCTTTATTATATGAGAAGGTTGGTAATGATTATGTCACATTAAACAGTGAAAAGATTGAAAATAATGCTATTCGATCAAATGTATCTGGAGATCCTGGTACAGTATACAGAACATTTGTTAGTGGTAGTAATGTATTTGTAGAAATTTATGCAAGACCAATAGCAGGAACTAATGACTATGAGAGAGTAGTTCCTAATAACGCCAGTTTGTCGTTTGATGAACTTGGTGATTATCCTACTGCTGGTGGACAAGTAGTTGAGGGTCAAGCATATAGATTAGAGTATTCTGATACATATCAGGCTGATGCTGCTATTGTTGGAACTCATGTTTATAGGATGCTTCTTAATTATGATCCTAATAATGTTGGTGGTGGTGGATCAAGTCCAGGTGGAACAGTTACTTGGGTTTTAACATCAACATCTTTACTCCCTAGTGTTGATGGACCTGTATTACCAATAACTAACTACGGTACAGTTCCTGCAGTTGATCCTGGTACATTTGATCCTTTAACAGGAACAGGTTATCCAACAGGATATACACAGTATCCAGGTGCAAATAATGATACTGTAGCTATTTCTTGGGCAAACTTATCTGGTCTACCTCAAGGATTTACTATTGACACATATGAATTATTATTAGAAAATTTAGCTCTTGATGCCCCTGCAGGTCAACAGGGTTTTGTGCAATGGCATATACAGAACATTCCAAGTAATGTTAATGGATTGACTGTTAACCAAGCAATACCTACAGGAGCAACACTTGTACAAAATAGTGTAGAACAGACTTCTTTAGGTTCTGCTCCTGATTGGGTTAATAATGGTTATTCAGGACCACAACCACCAGCAGGACAGAGACATACGTATAGACTTTATATCAAAGCAACATTAACAGATGCTCAGGAATTAATAACTCATGTTGATTTTCTTGCTGGTAGTGGTGGTATAATTCCTAACTTCAATAGACCAGCTATACTTACTGATAACTTAATAGTTACTGGTGGTGATGATGGTTTTGATCCTAATGCAGGAAGTTTAGATGTAGTTATTAACACTTTAGCAACTGAACCAACTATTAAAATCAGAAAGACATTTAATATTAAAGATTTACCATATGTAATTGGTAAGTTTAGAGTACCAGATTATAGAGAAAGAAAGCTAGTTGGATATGGTGAAGGTGTAAATGGTGCTGGAACTCCTTTAGTTGGTGATGCAGCTTCTATTAAAGTTGGTGATAAGGGAGGTCAGTGGTATATCTCTACAGATGTTATTGAAGATCCAGCTGAATTTTATCAAATTAGTGATGTATTAACATCTGGATATAGTGAGGTTGAAACACTTATATCACCATACTTAATTGGTGAAAAAGAATATACAGTTGGTCCTATTCAGGATTATATCTTTGCAAGACCATCATTACACCTACATCAATTACTTCATAGTGAACCAGATGAAACAACGTTTTCCACCACTCCTGGTGCTGATACATTCACAACTGGATATATTAAATATCGTGGTTTCATGGATAACTTTATTCCAAATGCTACTGCTGAAACTAAAGGACACGCACATGGTTTGTTGGGATATAGACCATTAAGTCCAAAGACTGCAACAATTGGAAACAGTGAAGGTATTGGTGATAAAGTACAAACTAATAATGTTAATGATAAGACTTATGATGTAAATGATACAGCATTAACTTGGACCTTAAATGGAACTGCTTTGATTAACTGGGGAACTGGTTTTGGTGAAGCAGGAGGATTTACCACTGCGGGTAGTGGTTCTCAATATCTTGCTTTTGGTACACCAGGTAACCAAACATTTTCTACTCATCAACCTACAAGAGAAGCTTCCATAAGTCTTGATTGTGAAGGATTTGGAAAATTCTTTGTCTTAGCTAAAGGTGGTAATGATACTAATGGTGGTGAGCGAGTCAATGATGCTACTGATAATTTAAGAATTAGATTCAGTTCTCCAAATGTTGAGAGTGGTGCTCCTACTCCATGGCAAGAATTAATGGAGTCGGCTGGAACATTTAATATTAATAATGGAACAACTGGGTTTGCTGCATATGATGCATCATATGCTGTATGGAAAAATAGATTAGTTGATATTCCAGCAAACTTTAGGACTGCTGCAGCTCAACCAGTTACTTTTGAGATGCAACAAAATTCTCTTAGTGGAGTTACTGGTTCAAACCCACTGGGTGAATATGATGCTACTTCAGGTGAAAATATTAGTGGTACTTTAAATGATCCTGCAGGATCAGTTTTCCAACCTAATGCTTATGATCATTTTGGTATTGCAAAGATTGGATTGACTACTAATGCTGGTGAAGGAGAATGGGATGGATGTTACAATTATAAGGTTACTGAACCAGGTGCTATTGCATTTACCTCAGCATCTGCAAATGGAGCAACATTAACAGTTATATTTCCTGGTATACATGAATTTGCTATTGGTCAAAATATAGCTATTTCTGGTGCTACCGATAATTTGAGTGGTTCGTATGAAATCATTGCCGATGGTTTTAGTGCATCAGTATTCAAAGCAAATACAACTAAGGTTGGATCTAGTTCGATTGGTACAGCAAGACTTGCTACTGGATATTTCCAAGAGTTTCCTGTCACTCCTACGCCAAGAGTTTGGATTGTTGATAACAATACTGTTATTGGTGGTAAGGAAATTATTGTTATTTCACCAGGTGAGGGAGAAGAAAGATTTGTAAATGAATACGATAGTGGTACATCTAACATTTCTGCAGAAGCTGGTGGAGATAACATATTATCATACATTATTCAGATGGCAGGCGGTGGAGGCGGTGGAGGTGGCTCTACTGGAAATGGAGGTTCTGGTGGAGATTCAGAACTCACATTAAACGTTGATGGCACACCATATACTGTTATCTGTACAGGTGGAAATGGAGGAATCTCTGGCAACGGTGGAGGTACTGGAGGATCAGGAGGATCATACTCTATTCCTGCTCAATTATTTGCTGATCCAAGATTTAGCTTTAGTACCTCAAATAATGGAAATCCAGGTCAAAGTGGTGGATCTGGTAATGGTGCTCAACCTCAAGGTGGTGCTGGTGCTATATTTACAGGTCGTGGATTTGGTGGTAATGGTGGATTCAGCACTTTTATTGATACTGATAGTTGGACTAATACATGGACTGCTGATGGAGCAATTCCTTTAGTACAAACAAGAGATTGGTTTGAAGTAGGAGTCAATGATATATCTGCTGGTGCTGCTGCCGTATGGTGTCCTTGGTTATTAAACAATGGAATATATAAAGCTCTTCCAGTAGGAGGTTCAGATCCTTATGTAGATCAATGGATAGAAGCTGGTGTTGGATTTCAAGTAACTGGATCAACTCTTTCTGCTGGTGCAACAGTTACATTCGCATCTGATGGTCTGTCTGAAATGATTTGGACAGCTCCTAATGGTGCAATACTCGGTACTGCTTCAAATAGTTCAGGTGACCCAGGAAATGGTCAATGTTGGACACAAAATGAAACTTTTACAGTAACTAATCTTGCTGTTGGTTGGCATCAGATAACATTTAGGGTTAGAAACATTGCTGCTGCTAATGGTGATAACTCTTGGGCAAATAACCCATGTGCTATTGGATTTATAGGTACAAGAAATGATACTAATGCAACCATATTTACTTCTAGAGGTACTTGTACAGGTGGAACAACTACGTTTACTGTTCCTGGTTCTGGATCAAATACTGGTAGCTATAATGTTAATAACACACCAGGTTTTAATGGATCAGAGGGATCTCAGATTACCAGTGTAAACTTTGACATCTCTGGTGGTGCAGGTGGTAATGGTCCCCCAAATGGTCAAGCAGGTTGTACTACAGTTGGTGGTACAGGATCTCCAGGTAGAAGAGTTACTGGTGTAATTGGTGGTAATCCACAAACATTATCTTGGGAAATTGGTTATCAAGGAAATGAAGGAATAAATCAACAAGAAGGATCTATTAATGAACCTGCTGCCAACGGTGGTGATGGTGCATCGCCAGGTGGTAATTCTGGTGCAGGTGCATGGGGTAACGGTGGATCTGGTGGAGGTGGCGGTGGTTCGACATCACTATCAACTCTAACTGCTACCGTAGCTGGTGCTGGCGGCGGTGGCGGCGGTGGCGGTACTGGTGGTGGAGACAATAATGGTTCTGCGCCAGGTGGTACGGTTGACCCATGTTGGACTGGTGGTGCTGGATTAGGTCCTAGTCAAGGATTAGCTATTGTCAATCCAATCGGATTTTCTGGTGGTAATCAAGGTGGATCAAAAGGATGTACCTCTGGTGGTGGAGGAGGAGGCGGCGGTGGTGCTGGTCCTTCTGGAGGTGGTAATGGCGGTGAAGGTGGACAAGCTGGTGCTGGTCATGTTAATACTGGATCTGGATCTGGTGGTAATGCTGGTAGATCTGCTGTCAATAGTGCTCTTGTTTCTTCATCATCTGAATCACAAGGATCTACTGGAGATGGATATGTAACATTAACTGTAAACTATGAAGCTACAGGTAATAATCCATCTGGAGGTGGTGGTGGATCAGGTGCTGGTTTGAATTTCTCTATCCAACGAGTAGATACTGACGATGATATTAAAACTGCATTCGCTGTGAATGTAGGTTCAGGTGGCAATGGTGGATCAGGTGGAGGTAGCAATGGTACAGGTGGTAGAATTAAAGTTTCATGTTATGGACAATTACCTGGCGATGATAATGTCGTAGGTATTTCTGAAGCTGCTGGTAGGTTTTGGGATGTACCAGATTTTCCTGCTTCTGGATATCTTATTTCAGGTAACCCTCAAGGTGGAACTTTAGGTGCTATTTGGCATTCTGCTTCTAATGGTGTAAATGTAGTTGGTTCAACTGGTTCTAACTTCCCACTTGCAAATAATATTTCAAATAATTTATCAAATAGAAATATTAGGTTTAGTGGTGAAGGAAATAGATTCCTTCAAATTGGTCCTCTTAATTTAACAAATGTAGACCAAATTACAATGGGTATCATTAAAGGTAATGGTTCTAATGGTGGTGATACACCAGAAGAAGATTTGGTTATATTCTGGAAACCTAGTTTAGATGCTACATCAGAGACACCATTACAAGCAATTGCACAAGCAGGAACTATATCTGCATCTGGATGGGTTAATTATTCCGTTCCTTTAGATGAGAACAGTGACGCAAAAGAAAATGGAATATACTTGATTGTAAGACAAACAAGACCTGATAACTCTGGTGACAATGATGATCCTGCATTAGGAGATGAAAATGATAACTGGGGTCTAGCTCTATTTGGTCTTAGATATGCCACATATACTGATAGAGTATTCATTCCAACGTTGGATGCAACTTTACCTAGTAATGAAGGTGATTGTGGACCTGAAGATGGTATTGATGTTGTGAAAAGAATAGTTACTGCTAATGAATCAAACATCAGATTTACGGATGGTACATTTAAACTGTCAGCATCAACTCCAGTATCTGTTACTGGAACTGCACAAGTTCAGACTACTCTGCCATTGGTCACTAAGTACCATAGATCAAAGTACCTGATCAAGGCATTATAAGATAAATAACACATAAAGAACTGATAAAATGGCGACCTCTAGCACAGCACAATTAGTTTTTAATGCCTTTGATAGGATTATTAGCTATCGAGGTGTTCAAAAACAATTAAATGATGATTTTTGGGATACAAAGATCTCACCTATCATCAGACCCTTATGGGATTCTGATAAGGATAGACTTGAGTTGTTTGTGTATCGTGAGGATGGCACTTATTTAATTCAAAGATCTAAGTATAGAAGAGATCATAAGACAAAGACTAGTAAATGGACATCATATGAGTTTGATCCTACTGGTATAGAGGAATATAGTCCTACTAATCTGTATGATCAGCTAAGAGAGCAATTCTTTGAGTTCAAAGATATAACAGAAGCACAATATGAACAGGCAGTTCGTAGAAAGATTGAAGAAGCAAACATCCTTAGTTGGAGTAAGGTTCTATTAGTAAGAATGTTCTTGTTAGGTGATTGTGATTGGACACAGTTAGGAGATAATGGATTAACTGACGAGAAGAAGGCAATGTGGTTAGCATATAGAAAATGGATTAGAGACAATCCTAAAACAAATGCACAAGGACAAGATGCAGAAACAGCATATGATGTTATCTTCCCTATCACACCAGACGAATTTATAAAAAGAAAAGCAGATGGTATGTCTGACAAAGCTTTAGAAAGATATGGTCAGCAAGGTAATGATAAAGATTATCTTGACAGTAGCTATCATTTCTGGAAACTATCAGCTAACTCTATGTCATACTTCGCTCAGAAAATGAGTGTGTATCTGGTATTAACAACTATCACCAGAGATGCTATGGGTGAAGGTAAGTTTGGTAGAATTGATATTGATAATTACAGAACACAAATTGTTAACCACATACCACCTTACAAGTTTGAAACTGAGGAAGAAAGAAAGAGGTATTATGGTGCAGACTATAATAATGGTGAAATGATCACTGCAGAAACTATAGAAGGAAAAAGTCAAGAATGGATTGATGACCTTCTGTCTAGAATTGAAGCAGGAGAAGTATAATGCTAGTATCAATGAACGCACAGCGATTATATGAATTGATTCATTATTTCGCTAAAGAAAAGAATAAACATATCTTAGTCATCGATACATCCACATGGATGGCATTGGGTGATACTAAGAAAGCTACAGTAAAGACATACTATGAGGATTTCTTACCTGTGGATGAGATAGGAGAGATATTCTCTGAAAGATATACCTTCTATGAATTTGATAGTCAGACTAGTGCTGTTGATATAGCAAATGAGTGGTTCCCACTATCAACTGATCTAGAAGATCAAGATTATTTTATTGAATGTTATGTTGTTAACCCATCAGGTGCTATGCCTTATGGTAACAAAGTTCCAGCAAATCCTGGATAACATAGGACAGTTATTGTAGTGTCCACCCAATTAGTTGACACCCTCTGGGTGCTGTGGTAGGATGATGTCATCAAGCGAAAAACAATGAAAGTTCCTACTCAAGCAGAACTAACTCACATGCAGATACAAGCTATCTTAAGGGAGCATTCCATCCCTGAGGATCAGATCAAGTATATTGGTGAGAGGGAATATACAGTACAATACTGCTCACATCCTGAGTATCATGGTCAGATTATGCCATGGTATTTGATTGGTGGTGAGCATGAAGTGCCAGTTTGTGACATTGGATCAATTGACCAGTGTGACGAAGATGACGAAGGAGTAGAACTAGAGAACGTTACTGATGACTGGTATGATGAGGAGGGTAACCTAATACCATGAAAACAGTCAATCGTTACACTAGAGCAGGAAAGTATGGTAAGGTTATCACTTGCCCTAAATGCTCTCAATATGCTAGAGTATATCACTTCAGTTGGTCTGCACTCTCTTGTCAGAGTTGTGGAAAATCTGTAAATAAAGAGGAATGGGAACTAGCATGACAAATAAACATGAAAAGCGTAGAGATGCATTGACCATCTTTACTGAATCAATCCATAAACCTGATTCACGTTTACGTGGTTGTGCTCACAACCAAGAATGTTTTAATGAATTGATGGAGTGGAGAGATGAAGTCCTTGAATATCTTAAGGTGAGACATCAACAAGAGTTTGGACTAGATAGTAACTACAAACCACCAGAGTACCCATCTAGATATTAATGGATAAAAAAGAGAGAATTCTGCAATCAATACAGCAGATACATACTGTAACTAAACTAATCGATGACATCGATTATGATAGCTACATGGGTAGCAAATTGATTATGGTTCAGGTTGAACTTGAAAGACATCTTACTAATTTGATTCACAATGAAAGAAGAGCAATTCAAAGAAGCGATCAACAACATTTTGATGCTTCAGAACAACAATGATCACAATTTTCAAATTTTGCAGGCACAGATTGATAACCTGCAAAAGCAAATTAATGATCTGAATGATCTGAAACAGATGTTCAGGTTACCAAATCCAGCAAACAAAGATCGTAAGTTGTTCGATGAAGAAGAGTGATCTTGAATTACTCCAACCTGTACAATGGCATGATGTAACAGGTTACATTAATTTTATATGTGAAGACTATCTAACGATATGCTTCATAGATGAACCTCTTCCTACGAGTGCAAACTCACGTTGGGGTCGTCATTATGCTGCTATTCTAGTATACCCTCAATATTATCATGAAATACGCTGTCGTGTGGATGAAGAAAAAGAAGAAGGGAAAATCCCCCCAACAAGCGATATTTTACAATTTGGACGATGCCGTTCGGTGGGAAGAGCACATAAACAGAACGATACACGCAAAAACAAACGTAATCCCCCTGTTCAGTGACAGCTAACAAACTGTCACACACCCTATTGCAGGGGTCAGATTCTGATGTATAGTAAGTACATCAATCAATTACTCTCCTATGAAAGAGAAAATGTACTTGGTCACTGACATCACATTCGATACTACCGATGGTGGTAATAGAGAAGGTGAAGACCTTATGACCTTAGAAGAGGAGAGAAACCTCGAAGAGGATGCCAGAGGTCTCTGGTATGCTACAGATGAGTATCACTTATGTGATAAAATCACTGAGAAGTTTGGATTTGGTATTGTTCATATCAATTCCACCAATGATACTTTACATCCTCTTACTGCCTACATGTAACTCCTAGGGCATCTAGGAGGGACTACAATGCCCCTTTAATTATTATTGCTATGGAAACTCGTTCTATGCAACTGACCGTTAATCAGGTCAATTTCATCATAGATATGATGTGGGATGTAGATCCTGATCTTTGCAAGACTCTTGCAAAACGTAACCAGATTGATGATGTTCAATTACATGATCAACTCCAACACCAATTACACAGCATTTCTTAAAACAATGTCATCCGAATTGAACAACTTCATCGAAACCATGTCAGGTAACTGGGAGGAGCAAGCAGCAGAACTAGAGATCACTGTAGATGAACTCTTGAATGAACTTGCCAGTCGTGTGACAGTAAACAAACTGCCACACCAGAGGATGCACGGTTACTAATCCTTGTTATAATAAGTATATCAACAAAGGACACATGACCAACTCATTAGCTACTTCCCAAGACCAAGTGTACAAATACACTGAAATGCTTTGCCAAGCACTCATTAACGATTATGTTAGTAGTTGTGTGCGTCAATTTGAGCGTAACATTCTTACTGCTGAGTCTAAGTGGGACGTAGAATACAATACCAAGCGTATTGAAGAGATGAAGGAGAGTCCTGATTATGATTTCGTGATTGAATCAGGTAGAAAATACCTTAAGATCGTCATGGTGAACAATCAGCGTAGTGTCCATGCATTTGTTGATAAAAAGACAGGTGAACTCTACAAACCAGCAGGTTGGAAGTCTCCTGCCAAGCACGTTCGTGGTCAACTACTAGATTCCGCTAGTCGTGAGCACATCCTAGAGCGTTGCGACTGGGCAGGAGGATATCTTTACATGCGTTGACAAACAACCATTTATAAATTATACTACATAGGTCACCCACTCTTTCTCTCATGCCAGTTCCTGATTTCTATCTTGTTGCCGATGGCAACGCATACGCACTAGACGACAACGGTATCGCATTCGGTGCTCCAGTCAATAAGGATAATTCCGTTGATTGGGAGCATAGCTACGATTTTAGCGAACACCTAGAAGAAGATGAACTTGAGTATATTGCACATATGTGCCAAAACCTTAAACAGGCACAGGCATTAACCCACGAATTTCACCATGAGGTCTTTGTTAAATGAGTAAACCCAATCCATTAGCAGAATACATTTCTACTTTAGTAGAACCATTCTCCCATCGCTACAAAGAAGGAGAATATACTATTACTGTTATTCCACGTGCTGATCTGGATGATGAGGGTGTGCAACGCTACTGGCGAGCATTCTCTAAGTTTCCTAATGATTTTGCCGCAGCATTAAATCGTATGCTGCCTCGTGACGTACAATTTGTATCTTACGATCATCTTTCTAATCAACTTACTCTTCTTAAAAAATGAACAACGAAGAAGCACTACTTATTTCCCAGAGACGTGACGACATTTACGAGTGGGTAGTATCACGTTTCAAGACTCTTATGGCAGAGGAGCGTGTTGATGATGCACTATGCTTTGCTGATGAGTATTTTGAATGGTTAGATCCTAACCAACTAGATGATGAGGAAACCTTATTCTTTGATGCTAATGAACTCAAAGCACTCTACCAAGAACTCACCCAAGGTTGATGCTTCTATGAAGGCATTGATATTAGAGTACATGAATCAGTGTAATAAAGGTAATCATGCTGAAGCAGAGGTTATCTTACACAAGATCAATACTATGAGGAAACTAACTGATGACAGTTAATTGTATATCAGCGTTTCCTTCTCCTATTCTTCAATTTGGTGTTGATGGATTTCCTGATCAACGTGATCAGATAATACGGAACATTTACTCTGTAAAGGAAACAACTGAGTCTGTTAGCTATTCAAATGAGGGTGGGTGGCAGTCTCCTAAACAAGATCCAACACCACATATACTATTCAAGACTATCAATAGTATTATGACACAATTCCTCAATGAGGAATTACAGTATAGTATTGGCAATGTGTGGTTCAATGTAAATAGTGAAGGATCATTCAATCATAAGCATACTCATCCATGTTGTGATCTTGCTGCTGTATTCTATGTGAAAGTTCCTGAGGGTGATTGTGGTAGACTTGAGATTGAAAATCCAAACTACTTCAATCAGGTTAAACTATTAGATGCGATGAAACCAGATATCAAGGAGAGTATGGTCGCATTCACTTCTATGTGGTTAAATCCTGTAGAAGGATGTGGTTTCATTTTTCCATCTCATCTAGTACATCGTGTATCAAAGAATAACACTCAAGAAGATAGGATAAGCATTTCATGGAACATGACCTTAAATTAAATGGCAAAGAAGACATCACGCACCAACGCAGCGTTGAAAGACAACTTAGCATCTTTGAATACAAAGAGCAAGAAATCAACAGCTACCTCGAAGAAGAGTTCTACAACTCCCAAAGCGAAGGCAAAGACATCGACCAAGATAACCATAGTACAATCACGTAAGAAGGATTTGTTTCCTATGATGGGAGTACATAAGTTCCCATATAGATTTGAACCAATGCCTGAGATAGCAGATAGATTCAACTTAGCATGGTTTGATGAACACTATGGTGATGAACGTATGATGAATCACATACGTAAGTACAAACTCAAACCACACCAGTACAAATGTTATGTGAACTACTGGTGGTTGAAAGAGAAATCTAATGCCAAATAACATGTCTAAAGAACAACTGATTAAAGCACTAGAACAAGTGCTTAATGTCAAGTGTGAGACCTATTACACTAAGAACTCTTCAGGTCAGGAAACATTACGTTACCAATTTACCATACCACTTGATAAAGAGTAGGGTATGTGTTATAATTAGTACCAACTACGTCACTACTACCATGGACAACGATCAGTTAATGGAAGAGATGCAGGTACAAGCACAAGAAGATGGTTACATCTACGATGATGCTACATATGATCTAGAAATTGAATACACAACCCAATCATGACTCTAACTCTATCTGAGGTTGAAATGTTACTCAAAGTATATGCTAGGAGTAATAATTTCAATCAGAACCTAGTTAACAAACTAGAATCATACCGTTATAGACTAACGAGACCATGATTCTATTTCTAGCTAACCCTTCTGTGTATACATTACCAGGTACATGGGAGAAACAACCATTGATTGAAGCAGGTCTTGCTATACCAATTCTTATTGGTGTAGTTGTCATTGCATTAATGGGTTATGGTATATACATGACCTTTGGTGCAGGTAAGGAAGGACTTAGGGATGAGATTGATGAGCATTCTAAGATGCACGAACTAGGCATAGCACATGGGCATGAGGGTAAGAGAGCTTATGTGACATCAGTAAAGAAGGATTACCCAAAACATAATCACGATTAAGAAAATGAATGGACTTGGACTTGAAATCACATTCTGGGTAATACTAGGATGTTACTGTGTATATCTCTGGGAGGAACGTAAAACATGAAAGTAGACACACAATTCACTGTTCCTCATGAGGACATGAAACATAAGGATACGTTACTCAAACTATTAAAGGAGAGAGCGTACCGTAAAGGACATTATACTCTATCATCAGGAAAAGAGAGCGAGCATTATGTCAATTGTAAACCTGTCACACTCTCATGTGAGGGTAATGCACTCTTATCACACGTGATGATCAAGTATATTGATGATAATGCGGTTGCAGTTGGTGGATTAACACTAGGTGCGGATCCACTTGTCATTGGTATCGCACAGAAAGCGTATTATAAGTGCAACAGACATATTGATGCACTCATCGTGCGGAAGAACCCCAAGGGATATGGTACAAAGGAAGTAATCGAAGGTAACAAACCAAAGAAAGGAGCAGTAGTAACAGTATTAGAAGATGTCACCACAACTGGTGGGAGTGCAATGATCGCAGTTAATGCACTTAGAGACGCAGGATATGTTGTGAATAGAGTCGTAGCTATTGTAGATAGGATGGATGATCATAGTATATGGGAGGAGAATAATATAGAATTCAAATCACTTTATACATTAGATGATCTATGCGAATGAATACCCAAACCAAGTTAGTATTTGCACTTGAGCATGTTGCTCACTTGCATGATCTAATTGAGGATAATGAATTTGAACATTATCTAAATGATGCACTATG
>VTLG01017327.1_pt1 | contig 23002 bp, 38 predicted proteins | sample 4694571 | NCBI WGS metagenome assembly VTLG01 (sample SAMN12604809, study PRJNA352737) | marine metagenome | biome: ENVO:00000447; feature: ENVO:00000209|ENVO:00000569|ENVO:01000036; material: ENVO:00002151; isolation source: viral sequences binned using virsorter ...
CCGGCAAGCCATCAAGGGGTGGCGCCTCTTTGCCTGCCGGCAGGGGGTCTCGAGTCAACAGGTAACCAATTGCCAACACTGTGCAAACGGTAACCCATCGATGTACGTGTTGCGTTGTCATGGTCAGTCGATCTTTCTGATCGAGTCGCCAACGATCAGCGCTGCAACGATCAGCAACGTCTGTTTAATCGTCTCTGGCGGTATGTCGTAACCCATCTCCTGCGAGAATGCCACAGCAACCCCGATCGCTGCGACTATCACTCGCCTCGACTTGGCAGCAGCAGCCAGTTTCTGTTGAAACGTCATCGCATCCCCTTCTCTCTGGTGTGATCTGATCAGACAACGCGCGGACCAGTTGCGCTAGATCCGACATCCTAACTGTCAACAGCCACGGCTGACGGCTCAACCGATGGCACACAACCGGCACCTCTCCATCTCTCGCATCGCTCACAGACTGCTCGACTGCTTGCGACAGGTTGAGACGCTCAACCCGCTTGCACTCGATGTGAACACCGGCAACACCTACAACATCAGGGTTGCCTCGCTCCCCCGAGAACTGCTGCCCTCGTCGACACTCTACACCGAGCAGATCTGCGATCACCTTTGACAACTCGCGCTCGCCTCTCTTGCCCTTCTCTCGGCTCGCTCTACCGCTTCCCATGGAATCGCGCCCCTATCTCATCGAGTCGCGACAGGCAGTCAAGCATCTTGCGCCGGCTCATGATGTCGCTAGGCTTTATCTTTTCACATCTGCCAACCGCTCGCAGCGCGCCCCCTGCGCCGTAAACTCGCTTGTGCTTAACCGGCAACAGTCCTGCAACGTACTCGTCGAGTTTCTCTGCAGCTTGGGGCAACGGGCTGTGCGGTCTCTGCACAACTCGAACGTCGACCCGCTTGCCTGCGTACACTTGCACGCCACCATCAGAGAACAGCTCAACGACAACCGGCTGTCTGTCCTCGATGATCGCTGCATACGCATCGTTGACAATCTTAGCTCGCAGCCACTCACCCAACGGATGCGATCGCACCCAAGCAAGCATATGCTTGGCACTACGAAACTCGAAGCCCCTACGCTTTGCCGCAACTTTCTTCTTGATCATCGCTCTCTTCCCCCTTGTCGAGCCTGTCTGCCTCTATCCACTCTTGCTCAATAAACACAATCTGATCGTCTCTGCCGTCAGCTCTGCTGATCATCATCCCACATCCCCCATATCGGAAAGCATAACTCTTGCCCTGTTCGGATCCTCACATGGTCGCCATCCTCACTCACTGTGATAATCTCATCCGGCGCGCCGTCGGTTGGCGCGTAACGCCAACGCCCCCATCGAGAGTTGCTGCGTGCCTCGATCGCAATTAGGTCAAAGTTTCTCACGCTAGTCGTCCTCCCTGCTTGGTGTAAGTGGGCAGCGACCCCATGCGCTTTGCATGAGGTTTTACAACTGCATCTGTCTTGTGTCCATTTGTAACCGGCTGACACTCAAACCCCGCCGGCAAGACTAGGGACTTTCCCACGCGCGCCGTACGTCGTCACCTCGCGCTGCGCCTTACTCTTTCGGTAACACTTTGCCCTCGAGCGCCGGGTGTTACCTTCTTGCCGGCTGTGCGCAACAGAGCGCTATCGTTGAAACCGGGGGAGGGGGCAACGGACGAAAGGCAAATAACTCCCGCGCCCCCTCCTCGGCCCTTCAGTTACTTTGGCTTCTTGTGTCTGAATGTGTGCGGATTACCACCGCGCATCACATGCCCAATCATCGCGCCTGCCACCCCCTTTGATATCGTCGACCAGTCGTCAACCTTTGCTGTCCACTTCCAGCGCAACAGCTTCAGCTGTTTTGCCGTTGCCGGCGTGAACTGTTTCACGTCTCTAGTTTTTACTAGACCACCATCGAAAGCGTCAACGTCTAGCGTGTTGAACTTAGCATCTGCCTCGATCTGTGCTCGCCTCCTGCGCAATGCCTCGTGCTCTGCAACTTCCTGCTCCCAAGATGCAGCCAGCGCTGCCTCATCAATGTCGACTGGATCCTTTGCAGACAACGCACTGCGCACCACAGCATCTCGCATCGTCTCCTCATTGCCTGACAACACGTCTGCAACCGTCACCACCTTATGCGACAAGCTATTGTCGACGCAGTCAACCACCAGAAAATTAGACTTCGCAGAATGTGCAATTGCCTTGCGCCGGCTCTCGTCTGTGGACCCTGCAAAATCAACCACACCCGGCAACGGGCGCGTACCTCTGCCCATGATCTGCGTATACAACACGCGAGATTGTGTCGGTCTCGCCATCACAATCGCCTCGAGCTGTGGCAAGTCCCAACCCGTTGTCAGTTGTCCAACGTTGCAAACGTGCGTGAGATCACCAGTCGAGAATCGATCGATGATCGATGACCAATCAGCCTTGCTCACCCGTCGCTCGTCAGCGCAGACCCATGCAGCGGGAATGCCGTAGTTGTCAACCAGCAACTCTGAGATTGCCTGCGCCTCATTGACTGACGAGCAGTATACCGCAGTCCGCTTGCCCCTCGTCTCGTGATCGATTGCCTCTGCAATCTCGTACACAACCGCGGGGTTGCTCAACTTCGCATCGAGCTGCTGCCGGTTGAAATCCGTACCGTTGAACGTTGCGCCTGTCTTAACGTCCGTCAAATCTAGACTCTCGATCTGCTTGCAACGCACTCGAGGTTTTACCAACCAACCATCGTCGCAAGCCTCTCTGATTCCGTATTGGTACACGCATGCATCGAACACGCTCGACATCGCTATCTCGTCTGAGCGCTTGACGGTTGCCGACACACCGAGAATCTTTGCCCCTCTCTCCTTGAACCAATCAACCATCTCTCTGTATATGGCTGTTGCAGCATAATGGCACTCATCGATGACGACCAACCCGACATCACGAAACCTCTCGTACCTCGCAGCGCCTGCCTTGTTGCGCTTTGTCAGGGTCTGCTTGCTGGCGACAATGTACGGGCTGCGCAACCCGTCGATCTGCTCATCTGACCACAGCGACGCTTGCTCGATAGCCGGCGCAATGCCTGTCTCCTCGAGAATCTTTGCGCTCGCTTGTCTGATCAGTGTGATCTGAGGACAGACGATAAGCGATCGCCCGTACTCCTGCTCTGCAGCGTACCGGCAAAAGATCACAGTCTTTCCCGTACCCGTTGCCAACTCGACGCAGATAGAATCATGCTGCTTGTGCCCCTCGGCAATACGCTCGAGACACTCGCGTTGATAATCTCGCAGCACTATTTGCTTGCGTCTGTTTTCCGCTTCCGCTTGCCTCGCTGCCTCTCGTCGACTTTCGTTGCCCATCGGCGCCCCGTCCATTTCACTGGCTCTGCGCTTGTGACGTACCCTCGCAAGTCCGTCAGCAACTCCTCGATCCTCGTGATCTGCGTGGAAAGGTAGCCCTCGCTGCGCTTGTCGCTGTCCAGACTGCGCAACGTCCTCTTGATCGATCCGAGATGTTGCAAACATTGCTTATGCCCTTCTTGCGCCACTTCCAGAAACTCACCCCGGCTGCCTGCCTTCTTGGACTTCTTGGCAGTCGCTGCCCCGTTGCCGTTTTTCCACTCTCGCATTGCTGCAACCTGCTCATCTGCCGGCAACGATGCAACTTCCTTGAGTGCTGGCACAGGCAACACCTTGTCGGTACCTAGAAACTCTCGGCGCGCTGCTGGCGACAACGTCTCAACCGATCGCGCCAAGTCCCTATCACGCAAGAGCTGTCGCTTCTTCACTCCCTCGGACTCTTCCAACCCGGCAAGCGTCTCCTCGAGCTGCGTTGGCTGCTCCCCGCCACTGACCGCCGCGCCTCGTTTCGGTATGCCTGCAGTTTTCAGATCCACCAACCTGCCTCGAAAATAGTTACGCTTCGCGCCGGCAATGCTGCGTCGAGACAACTGGTTTGAGATGATCCAACTCTCGATCTCGTCATCTGTCTCAAGTTGCACCTCCTCAAAAAATGGCTCGATGCCATGTCGCTGCAATATCTCGAGACGATTGTGACCATCGATCACAATGCCATTCTGCGTGACAACAACAGGATCTCGCTGCCCCTCCTTGAGAATACTCGCCTCGAGCAGCGCTGTTGACTCCTCGTCGAGTCGTGGAAAATACGATGACCATTTCTGCTTGATTGTAAAATTTGCCACAGTCGCTCCATCAGTTACAGGCTGGCAAGGCACCTCTGTGCAGCAGCTACAAGCTCTGCAGATCCCTCGCCATCAATCACTACCGGCTTCTCTGTGCTCAAGATCCTCTCGATGCTCTGACGGTCTGCGTCGCTACCCTCTCCGGCATTGTCGTGCGCTCGACCGATCGCGAGTTGCAGCGCATGCCGCACAAGCTCTGCGCCCTCTGCCCTGGTGTATCGATCAACCTTGACGCATGCGCAGATCTTCTCGGCTGCGTCGACTAGACCTGCAACACCCTCGATCGCATCGATGCGATCATGCGCAGGCTTGAGCTGTTCCGACACCGCCACCGGCGCGACGTAATCAGACGTCTCTACATCGTCCGATCGCTGCTCTCTCGCCATCTCGCGCGTTACCTCCTCAGCGCTTGCAATGCTGCCGTCTGCGCCGAACCCCGCAAACGCTAACATTCTGCCCACTGCTGACGTCTCTGCGATCTCGATGTGATTGTGTTTATGTACTGCCGAATCCTCTGGACGCTCGCACGCATGCCCTGTGAATGTACGATCTGGGTGGTTGAGATCAGGTATACCAACCGCGCGCGCCACACATGCGCCGTCTGCCAGATGCTCAACCTCGGTTGCGATCTTGCTGTTCTTGTGGATCCTGTGCCACTCCGTCATCCGCTCCGCAACCGTGCTGTACTGCTTGCCTCTTATGTTGACTGGCATACTTCCCCCCTGATCTCTGCGGACATAACACATGCAACAACGGACACTTGCCGCGCAAGTCCTCGCGACCACAGCAGGCATCCCCCAACTCTCGTTCAATCTCTGCTGATTTGCGGCGCCACCTCAAAACAGCCGGCAACTGATCGTGCTCTCTGTACCTCACTTCTCGCCATCCTCTCGCAGTACGATCTGCAACACTTGCGACAGCGTGACACCAGACGCAAGCGCCAACCTGTGCAGCTCTCTTGCGACGTCTCGCAGCTCTCGCCACTTAGCACGCTTCTGCTGTGCGCTGTGCTCCCATGCGACCCGATCCCATCTCACTTGCAAGCTAGTGTTGCCGATCTTGCAGTGTGCGCGCCCATGCATACCGGGACCAATGTACCTCGCTCGGATCCAGACAGGCGCCGGGTTGTCACTCGTCGGCATCGTCGCGCCCCCAATGTGGCAAGACTCGCTCGAGATCTGCTCGCCTGACGTACAAGCGACCACCAACACGCAGCGCGCGCAACTTGCCCGTCTCAATCCATCGGTATACTCGGCGACTTGTCAGATGGATTCCGAGAGACTCTAGCGAGTTGCTCTCGATCTCGTCGACTGTGTAAACGTTGCCGACTGGCATGCGTTGCGCTCCTTGTTACCCTCCTTGCCGAGAGACGGGTGCAGGCATCGCATCGTAACCCGCAACCCGTCTCTCGATGCCTCACGCAGCGACGTCGCGAGGCAGTACCCTCCTTGACACTTTCGACAATTGTAGCGATGACAGACAATCCGCCAAGTACCCTCGCGCATAAATGTCATGCATGACATTTATGCGCATAAAAAAAGCACCCCCCAACCCTTTCGGGTTGAGGGGTGTTGTGCCTACCACTTTGCGCCGTTGGTTCGTACAACAGCTGAGACTGACACTGACAACGTCTGCGCAACCTCTGACAATCTCTCGTATGTGATCTCCTCATACATTCCGTTGCGATGATACGCAATGGACGAGTTTGCAACGCGAGGGTCTGGCGCCCAACCGTTGAGCAGCGCACACCATGCAGCGTCGCAGGCGAGTTGCCTGAATGCATCGAAGTGAGACATACCGCAATCGCCAACCAGACAACTCAACTCCTCTTTCTCATACCCGACTGCGAGCAGCGGGCAACTCTGCGCTTGATATATAAACTCGTTGAGCGCAGTCTCGATCGCCTCGAGCCACATTGCAGCATCGCGCTCGAACGTCTCAACCTTCACGCTCTCGATCGTCTTAAGAATAGCCTTGTCAATTATCATCGTTCTGCCTTTCTTGTTAGTGTGCGCTACGCGCGCGCTTGGCGCGTAGTTTCGCGCGCGCTGGGATTTATTTGCCGGCGTCGTCGCTGTCTGTGCAAGACTCATCAGGGAATGACTCCTCAAACACCCTGCCGCTGAAATGGACGGGCGGCAGCTGGTCGACACACATTCGCTCTGCCATATCCTCGAACCCTTTGCCGTGAAGACGATCCCAGTTGCTGCGCTCATCGCGTTGATCGTGCTCCTCAAGCGTCGAGAATATTTGAGCCAGTATCGCCGATCGCTCAAAGTCCGGCTCTGTCTCGTCAAGCTCTGCCTGAGACAGTAGCTTGGCAACCGGCATGTTGTCGATCGTGAGGTATACACCCGGCTCGCGTGAGGACACTGCCGGCCCCTCGGGCCCATGCGGCCCCTCCTCAAAGTGTAACGTTGTACGCACAGCGACAGCCGGCGCAAATGTGCCAGCCTGCAGCTCGATCATGCGATATTTCTCATACAGTTTTTGCATTGTCGTTTTAGTCTTCATCGTCTTGCCTTTCGATTTGAGTAGTAAACAAACAACACGCGACAATTACCAAGACGTATTCTCGATCTCCTTGTATTGACTAGCGATCTCCTTGCGAATCTTGATCCACTCGCCTTGATTGGCGAACTCCTCCAACTCTGCTCGCAACTCGTCTCGCGAGTAACACTCGACGACCCACTGCCCCCAAGTGTCATAGTTATCGTTTGCATGCTGCAACGCAGCATCGATCTGGTACTTCTTGACGTCTCGCATTTTCATCGGCTTGCCTTTCGATTGTTGTTGTAAACCAGACGCGACAGGGTGGCGCGCCTTACTCACTCGATTGCCTGACGTTGGGATAGGTAAACCCATCAAGCCACGACTCAAGCAGAGACTCGACAACCTGTGATCGATTCATTGATGCGCCGGCTGCCACCTTGTCGACTGCTGCAATCACTTCAGCACTCACTCGAGCGCTGATCACTTGCGACACCCCCTCACCCTTGCGGGGTCGGCCGCGCTTAGCTTTCGTCGTCTTCATCTTTGAATTCCTCCTCTTGTAAAACTTTGAATACCTCCTCGACAGCCCTATTCCAACTATCGGTTATCTCAAAACCGGCGTACAGATCCGGCACCCAATCGGCACAATCCCCACCGGGCAACAGCTCTGCGATCGGCCTGCAACCTCCATCAGCAGCGACAGCAAAAACGAGATGTGTATTGCCTTCACTGTCAACGGCGGGAACGATAACCGGCGCGCCTCCCTTCTCCATCCCTTGCCAGTACTCAAACCAACTACGAAACCGCTCGTCCTGTGTTGGGTGTTGTGTCATCGCTTTGCCTTTCGTCTTGAGGAATAACCATTGACGCAGGGTAGACGTCCTCACTGCGAGACGACCAGACGCGACGCCCGCAAGAGCATCGCGCTGGTATCTCGCACAGCTCAACACCAACCCCGCACAATCCACAGCAGCAGAACCAATTGCCTCGCATCGTCAATACTCCTCTGGCTCAATCGGCTCGTCGCTTTCGTACTGCTCGAATATATCTGGCCTGTAAGAATCACAGACAGCATCAACGCAAGCGTCGCAGACAATGGCGAGCGGAATGCCGTATCCGTCGTGGATCCACCACCCGTCATTGCTGCACCTGCAACGCATCGATCTGCCTCTCGTTGTCTCGTTCATGGTGTTGCCTTTCGTTGTTGTTGGTACTCTACCTAACACACCTCTTCCAGGTATCCGTACAAGCGGTTGTCGCTCAGCCACGCGATTGCCTCGGCTCGCTCTGCAGCAGTCAATGCCTCCTCAATTCGCTCAACCTTCGCAATGTGCTCCGACCAACTCCGCTCATGCTTGATATCGGCTGCCGATGCGCGTGATCCGTCCGTATGGTAACCGTCCTCGATATCCCCACGCGGCTCATGGTACTTGTGCGCCACCCTCACGGCTCTTTTGTATTTAGTTAGCGTGTTCATCGGTTTGCCTTTCTTGTTGGGTTGTGATCACAGAGGAAACCTGACAGCGTCAAGCGCTTTCTGCGCGAGACACTCAAGCGCCTCCTCTTGCTTGTCGAAGTAACTGCCCTGATCCCAGTCCGTCGCGCCGTTGGTGTAGTAGCTCACCACCCACGACATGCAATCGCCTCGGATTGGAAAGTACACCAAGACAGCAAACTTCGCAGGGTCGTCTGCTGTCGCATCTCGCACCCGATGCGCTGCGACCAACTCACCATCACACTGAAAATCGATCAACCTGTTCTTGTCGTTGTTCATCGTCTTGCCTTTCTTGTACTTGTGTTGCTTCAGCAGCGATGCCGCGCCGGCATCTCGCTCTTGCACCTCTGACACTGTGTCGCATGGCGGATCGGCAAACCAGTCATGTGCCGTTGCGCCTAGCACCTGCTCGAACAGCTTGCCGCACTTGTCGCTCCACTCGTTGGCAAAGCCGGCTGCGTAGTAGTCGAGGAAACATCGCAGGCAGCGCTGCTCGCTCGACTCGCCTGATCCTGTCTCGCGTGTTCGCATATCGCAATCGATGCAGTTGTATACGCCTGACCCTGCCTGAAATCTCGAGTTGTTCTTGTTCATTTGTTTGCCTTTCGATTTGAGTAGTAAACCAGACGCGACCCGGTGTCGCGCCCTAACTCTCATTGCGTGCCACGGCTGCAGCGCGGATGTTCTCAAGATCGATGTCGAACACCCCCCGCTCGATCTTTTCTATGATGATCGCAGCACTCGCACAGTCCTCGCCAACGTAGTATTTCCACGAGCTGCCATCTAGCTGCACCTCGATGCTGCGTGTTCTCAACAGCTCGGGCGGATGCTTTGCGGCATCCCCAATCACGAACGTTGCGCCGTTTCGTTGATGCTTGCTCATTGTCTTGCCTTTCTTGTTGGTGTTGGTGTTTAGCTTTCGTTCCACTCTGCGATCATTTCGTTGATCTCGTCATGATTGATGCCGCTATCGTTCCACGCAACCTCATCGGCGGTTTCGGTACTGCCGGCATCTCGCAAGATCTCAATCAGACTCTCGTAGTTGCCAACCTCACGCGCTAACTCGTACAACCCTGCATCGTTGCTGAGGTACAGCGCTGCATTCCACGTCTCGTAATTTTCCCAACCGTTGTAGGTGTTGTCTTTACTCATCGTCTTGCCTTTCTCTCGAGTATTGAAACTACCGAACTCATCAGAGCCGGCACAACCGGCTGACGCGACCCGGTGTCGCGTTTCGTTCTGTTAGCTCACAACGTCGAGACTGTACACCGACACCAGCAACTCGATGTGCGGGTTGCCGCTGCCGATGCCCCCTCGGCTCATGAGTTGGTTTCGATCGGTACTCACTCGCACAACATGACCTGCCTTGCGCAGTCGCTTTGCCTCTGCATTGCGATCGGCAAGCGCTTGCCTGTGCGCTGCCTTGTGGTCAAACTCGTACCAATCCTCTGTCCACTTGAAACCGTACTGAACTGGGTTGAATCGTTGTTGAGTACTCATCGTGTTTGCCTTTCGATTTGAGAAATAAAACAGACGCGACACTGTGTCGCGTCCTAGCTCACTGACTGCAGACCGTGCCACTTGTAACCGTGAAGGAAAAACCATTTTCCGTCGATTGCATCTGCATGCCTCTCGGCGCAGTCTGGATCGGCTGCCGTCTTGGCTTGCCCGTATTCCGTCAGAGTCATCTTGTACTCGCATGATGTTGCCCTATCGGCAATCGCTCTGCGTCGCGACTCTTTTGACCACAGAGCCAACATCGATTCAAACGAGTCACACTCAAAATCAGCATAGCTGGGCAACTCACTCGGACGCTTCCACTGTCGGTAATGCATCCGCACAACAAAGCTCACAGTTGACTGTCGTTTTTCAAGTTGATTACTCATCGTTTTGCCTTTCGATTTGAGAAATAAAACAGACGCGACCACCTCCCGCGTTTACAGACGCGGGTGAGGGTCGAACTCACCAGCCGCCTCATACTCGGCAAACATTTCGCGAAGCACTCCCGCGCGGTCAAGATCTTCCGCTTCAATCGCCATTTCGATTCCCCTCAGGAATTCCTCGCGTGTGGCCGGGCAATAAAGGTTGCGGATGTTTAGTCTCTGCTGTCTGGTGATACTCATCTTCTTGCCTTTCGATTTGAGAAATAAAACAGACAACGCACCTCGCATTAATGTCGGGGAGCGCTGACAACTATATTCTTGCGAGCGACAAACACTCGCAGCAGTTGACTACTTGCAACAATACTCGCACCGAGAATGATCCAACTCATCAGATCAACCCTCTGTTCGCAGGACTTGTATCTGGTCCTCGTCAGGCACAGCTGTACTGTGCGAGGCAACCGAGTTGTTTTGTGTTGCGATCGTTGCTGCGTCTTGTCGACAGACACAGAGCAGACATCGGCTGTATCGGTTTGCCTTTCGGACTCGCATATCACGCACAGTTTGTGCGTTGCGTTCCTGGTTTCCTGTCTGGTTCCACGCCTCGGGCTGCTTTCGGTTCGTCGCAGCTTGCGAGTTCTACCGGACCCCTTAGCGTCCGGGTGGCAGTTTTCCTGTCGCATTGGATTGCAACAGTGTGCCAGACTCTCGAGTTGTCAAAGATCACAAGTGAGAGCGGTTGCGATCCGCTGAGTTGTTTTCAACTCCCAACCTCACTACAAAGATTATCGTCTATTTGTATACGAAAGTCAAGCGAAATAAGTCCTTGTGGCGTAAGGACTTACGACGCGACTTTTCAGGGGGTGTGCCAGAATAGGCTTAAAACAGTACCGAAACGGTACCGAAACGGTACCGGGTTCACTCGCTCGATAGATGCTCGACTGCTTGCGCTAGATCCTCAACCGATCCGCTCAACGTCTTGATTGCATAGTGCAGCTCTCGCTGCTCACTAGCAATCGATCTGATAAGCGATGCATTCTCTCTGACCTGCGCAACAACGTCTGCCTCTGGTCGCTCACTTGTTGCGCTCTTGAGTGTTCCGAACCCCTCCACACCTAGCAGCGCCGTTAGCAACGCAAGTACTGCGTTGGTTGACCACTTGCCGTTGCTTGTGTCAGTCAATGCTCGACTCCCGAAAAGGCGCAGACAGGGGACAACGCGCAGGAGCGGTCACACGTCCTCACCCTGCCTGCGCTGTTGTTGTTTGTAAGGTATCAACTTGTTGAGTTTATCGCGACGCGATTTGCAGGCGCCACACGGTCGCACCCCGAGCGCGCTTGTGATCTTGGCAACCGTATCGCCTAGCCCTCGACTCGGCTGCGTTGCGCTCTCGTGCCTCGCACCACACGAACACACCAACGGGAAGTCTGCCGGCTCAACTCTTGCCGGCTGTGCGCATGCGTTACAAGTCCACATCGTCAAGCGCTCCTCACTGTTGCAGATGTGCCAGAGCCCGAGCACGAATGCGACGTCGAATGCGTCCCCCAGTAGTCAAGCGTCTGGCTGATCGCCGTGCAGTCTGGCGGCTCATCTCCCAGCTCTGCTTTCCAATAGATGTCGTCTCGAGCGAACCCACCTCCAATGCCTGCCGGCAAATACCAACTCAACAGAATCAACAGACGATAGCCCGACGCCTCGCCATGACATACAAAGAAACTCAGAAACGTATCGGTCTCACATGGTCCGCAGCATCGCCCTTGCCCGCCTATCATGCTGCGCCACTCGCAGCAACCGTCGTCTGTGACTCCGTATATGCTCGTGAAAAATTTAAGTTGCAACAGATAATTTCCCCCGACGTCTGCACACCTGGGACAACTCAACCCCGACGGCGAGACGGACAAGCTAGGCACCGTTACCAACACTCGCGTTGATGCTTTATTGTCCAGACAGTTGATGCACCCGCCGCCTGTCGTCACATCGCCGCACTTGTTGCAAGGCGCGCCACCCTGCCCCATCGAGAAGTTGTCAAAGAATACAGGCATGCGATCGCCTGTCGATGGGGTACCATCGTTGTGATACCTGACTGACAACCCGGCAAACGGATCGCCCACGTCAAACAAACCGCCACTAACTCGCGCCGTGCCGGTTGTCTGCGTTTTGGCCAGACCCCACAGATCACCATCGCTCTTGAGGCAACCGGCAATCGTGACTGCCTCCCCTGGTGGCGTATCGATCAACTCGACATAGCCTGCCGGACTCACCCCCATATCGTCTGACAGGTAGAGCCGGCTGCGTTTGTACCCTGCGCGAAACTCAACAACGACAGACGCAGCAGGAGTCGCTGCCCATCCCAGATGTAGGATTGCCTTTTGCCCCGGCTGCCCTCTCGCCTCGACAGTCGCAAACCACTCGTCGCCCCTCTCATCGAATGGCACCAAGTGTTTGATTGTTGCATTAGATGAGTACCCAATCAGAAAACCGTTCTGCACCTTCCAGAAATTATTGACGGCATCCCACAAGCAGCCAACGTCGTCGTCTCCTGACGGCGCCAACTCGCTGCTTGTGCGATCAAATGTATCCTCACTCGTCAGGCAATCGCACTCGCACGCTGGACAGCCGTTGTCCTCGTGCAGTGAGTCATGCCACTCGAGAAAATCAAACTCGACTAGATCAGCAGTGCCACCAGTCTGCAGCCCGATGCCAACCGATGGCGTCTGCTCGATCGATTGGAATAGGCAAGGGGGTTGAGCCTGCCCACTGTCGACCGTCGCAAAAAGGTTTGCCTCGCTCAAGTCTTCCGTTGGTGAGATACACAGAGAGAGGGTATGCCACTCGTCAGGATCGAGACCCGCCAGCCGCAACCGTTCGCCAAGTTGAGTGTCGCCCGTTGTCGTCTTGTTACGGATCGACAACCAACCACAATCGCCAGTCGAGTCATACTCAACGCGCGCGTACATGTATTGACTATAGCCGGCCATGCCCCCAAGCAGATCGACCGTGTTGCGATCCTCGCTGCGAAACCTCGTACGGATGGACTGGTATCCGGCGCCGGTTGTCGTTGCCTTGATCATCGCATTTGCGTCGCTGGTACTCAACGCACCATCGGCAATCGACCAACTGCCCGAGAGCTGTATGTAGTTGGACAGCGTACCCGATGACGAGAAATCGTCCGACAATCGATCGCACCCGCAACAGTCACAACCAGGGGCGTCCAGTTTCCAGGCCATGCCGTCTGCTCACTCGCAGGGTACAACGATCAACCACCAGCTGCCAAACGTATCTTGAGCGATCAGACAAAACTTAGAAGCCTCGACCGATCCGCCAATGTTGTACACAGTCAGATCGCCATCGCTGACAGAGTCTAGATCACCATCGCTCTTGCGTTTCCAGATCTTTGCCGTGCCTGATCCGGGTGCGCTACTACTCAACGCAGAGATCGCGCTTGTTGTCTTGGCTGGGTATATCTGCGCAACGGGACCCATTGGCGCCGGCGCCGTTGTCGTCCGGCTAGGTGTTGGCGAGACCGATGTGTATGCAAGCCGTTGGTGGTCGCGCTGTATCTTGCTGACAGCGTCTGCTGAGAATAGATACATCATCAAGCCTGTATGTCACAGAGAATTTTAGTGCGACCGATACGCGCTTTGACAGCTGTGCCAGTCGCAGCATCGACTATTGAAACTGCAAGCCTAACATCGAGCATCTCACCAGCAACCAGCGCCGTGCCATCTAATACAAACTGCAACGTTGAGGCAGTCAAACTATTGCAGCTCTGGGCAGCAGTCGAGCAGAGATCGCTACCAATCCCCCCCTCGTTGTCGCTCTCGTAGGCTTGCACGTCAACGGTTGCAGATGTGTCAGCAACTGTCGTCACCATCTGCGCAACCACCTCGACTCGCACAGATTGCCCGCTGGTATATTCCACCGGCAACGGAAACTGAAACCGCGCATACTGTGTCGTTGTCGCTGCCTTGCTGTCACTGCTTAGCAGGCTTGGCGAGTTGGTGCCAAACGTCGCGCCATCGATGCCGAGATCGTCGCCCGTTGCGCTTGCCGGCAACAATCCCGAGAGGTTGTCATGGATGCGCATCGATACAACTGGGATCGAGTACGGTTGCAGATCTTGCTGCTGTACGTCTGCGCGCGCGATGCCGGGTACCAGACTCCCGCTGTACGTAATGTCACCGGGTACGAAGATGCCGTCACCGAAGTTAGTGCGAGCCATGCTTGTGCCTCCTGCCTACTTGATTGGTAACCAGTCCTTGAACGATTGAAATTCTGTCTCGGGGTATATCGACCATGTCAGATATACAACCGGCTTATTCTTGGCGAGCGGTTGCCCGTTGCCGTCCAGCAATACAGGCTGCTGCATCGCGTTGCCTAGCTTGTCTCGCATGCTGCGCTCTTCCGGTATTCCAGTCGACGCAGGATCGCCAGCGCTGAACGTGCCCCCCATGCCATCGGGCGCGCCCTGGTCCGCTAGTGCGACAACTCCTCGATCTGGCACTTGGACCCGGTAACCAAACTCATAGTCGCAATGGATCTCAGACGAGATCTGCCAGACCGTCATGTTGTTCTTGCGCACAACCGATGCGTTGGCACTCACCACCTGCACTTGAAACGGCTCGAAATGCCAACCAAGCAGGAGCTTGTCTTTCCTAGGCAGTCCGTTCTTGTTGACAACGTTGGGATCTTTTACCTGAATATCAAATCCCTTGCTGTTGACCGCTCGCCAATTGTCAGCCATCCCGTCAGGGTACTCGTGCCGATACTTTCCAAACCGAAACACCTGCCGCAAACAATTCCTCTCAAGTGGCGGATCGAAGATAGTGCCTGCACTATTCATCGGCGCAAGTACTGCGTTGTCCTTGCCGTCTGCCGTCTGAAACATTCGCAAGAAGTTTGTGCCAGTGTGCCCCCCTCTGTACGTCGCATGTGTCACCGGTCTCGTATAGTCTGCGAAGCTAACATCAACCGTCCAATTCCAGTCAAGCGGGTTGTTGGTCGCTTCCCCTTTCGCGTCCTCTTGCGTCTCGTCCTCTTCCTGCTCTGGCGTTTTATAATCAAACTTCACGAGCCAGCTAGTCTGGCTGCCCTGCTCTCTCTCTGGCGTGATCTTGTGGCACAGCGCAAGCGCCTCGTAGTCGCGACCAAAACTATAACTAGAGTTTAGATAAGGCAAATCAATCTTGTCGTTTGGATCTCTTGTGTTGTTCTGGAAATAGTCAATGATCGTTTTTGTCTGGTCGTTGTAACTGTCTGTCGCAACTCGATAGGTCGCGCTGTATGTGCGACCCTTGTTGGAGCGATCGCCTGTCGTCGCATCCCAGCCGAGAGATATGTGAGTAATCGTCACGGGCTAACTCCTGCCATCTGTGGCGCGCGTTGATTTGCCGGCGCCGTGTTGCGTGTAATCTGCTCGAGCAGCCTGCGACGCTGCTGCGCCTCTGTGATCAAGCGCTTGCGCTGGACCATGGCAGCGCGTTGCGCCTCCTTGCCTCGCGTGACTGCCGAGAATCCCGCAACCGTGCCTCTGGCTGCTGCAGCTATTGCCGGTTTCATCTGCTCCGCTGGTTTCGCCTGCTTCTTTGCCGATTCAAGAAGTTGCTTGTTGTTGTCTGCGATCGCTCGTCGATACGTGCGAGCATCGATCGCGCCTGACTGCAACAATCGGTTAAGCTCTGCAAACCTGTCGCGCGCTTTCTCGATGGGTGTGCGCATTGACTTTGTTATATCCTCACCCTGCTTCTTGATGTCCTCGGCTGCTTTCTTCTGTCGCTTGGCTGCCTCCTCTGCGTCCTTGACCTGCTTATCCTCGAGCGCCTTGCGCTCTGCTATCCTCGCTTTCTGCTTGGGATGGATCCCAACGATCTCGGGCATTGCGTCGCGACCCGTCAACCAACGAAAGAAATTCTTGGCGCCTACCGCTGATTGCTTGAAGTGTTTCGTCAAGTCGAGCAGAACAGGGATCATCATCACGCTGATCTCTGTCCACAGACCCTCCATCGCTTTATCCATCTTGGTAGCTTCGGTGTTGAACTCCTTGATCATTTCATCGTCGCTCGCCAGCGTACCGTTCAACTCCTTGCCCTCGGCAATGAGTTTCTTCATGTTCTGCGCGCCACCTGCGAGAAGTTCCTTGAGCCCGGCACCTTCACTGTCCAGCAGTTTGAAGGCGACGCGCAGTTGATGCCCGGACATGTTCGTCTTTTCCATTGCTTCCGCAATGGCCATCATCTGTTTATCTGGCGCCAACCCCACCAGCTTCTTGGCATCTAATCCCAGCTCCTTGATTATCCCTTGCGCCTCGCCTGTCCCTACTGCTGCCTCTGCTACTCGTCGCGTGAGACGTTGCAACGCCATGTCGAGAGTCGCTGCCGGCACTCCGCTTTGCTCTGCAGCGTATCTCATCCCGTTGAGAGCCTCGGTTGTCATGCCGAGCTTAGCGCTAACGTCGATCAGCCCTTGCACTCGCTCTGTCTGCTTGCTGAACTCGGCAGACAGTTTTGCGATCGCTGCGTGCACTCCCTGTATCGCAGCCAGACCGGGCATCGCTGCGCCGGCAAGTCCCATGATGCCACCGCCACCCGTCATCTTGTTGAGCATTCCGAAACGAGGCGCAGCGCCGTCCTTGCCACCTCCCCCGCCACCCTTGCCACCGCCGAACGCTGCGCCCTTGAGCGCGCTCTTGAGCTTGGTGGCTGCGCCTCCTGCCTTCTTGAATCCCTTAACCAGAGACTCAGTGTTTGCAGAGATAATGATTGCAAGGTTGCCGACTGCTTTCTTAGTTGCCATCTGCGTACCTCGCGTTGTATGCCTTCACTCGCTCGAGCGCCTCTCGCGCATCCCATCCGCTTGACTGTGTCGACTTGTCGTCAAAGTATGGCCAGTTGGGCGACGGATACTCTGCATCGCCATCGATGTACGGAGCAAGAGACATTAACGTGAACGCCTGCGCCCTCGCATCTTCTCGCATCTGTCCCCATGGTTCCAACGTATAGCGCGCCATCCAATCACCAAACTGGCCCCACGACAACGGCCCCAACGGCTGCAACAGGTAGTCGGGATGAGGTACCCGCAACAACTCGCACAGCGTGAACGCGAATGACCATGTTGCCGATCCCTTTAGTCTGTTTTTTTTTGATCGCCAACCGACTCTGTCTCGTCTGCTCCCATGTCATGCAATCGCATCGCCTGACGCCCTACCCTATATATCAGCGACATCGACTCTGTCTCGAGATACTTTTCACCATCTGGATTGTCAAACACCTTCGCGCCTGACTCATCAACGACACAATGCCTGATCAGTCGCACCATCGTTGCGATGCCTCGCGTTGCCTCATCGGCTGCCAAGTCATCAGCGCTGATCGCATCCAAGTCTGCAACTAGATCGAGTTGATCTCGAGATGTCATGCGCTGCAACGTCACAGCGCCACCCCACTCGGGTACATCAATCGTCAGTCGATCCGGTCTCGCCTCCCTCAACTCTGCTAGGTTGTACATCGCTCCTCGCTCCTGACAACTGGAAAATATCATGGGCGTCGGCAATGCCCTGCGACAACGCAAGCATCTCCTCACGCCCCATCAACGATTCCAACAACGCCCCCCCGCGCGGACCGCAGAACGGCATTGTTGATTCGTTGACGTTACGCAGCGCGAACTGCACGATAACGCGCTGACGATATGTCGAGAACTCCTCGACACACGTTGCGCCCTCGGCTGCAGCATGGTACCGCAACTCATTAACAATATTCGGCTCGAGCGCGACCAACCGATACTCGACACCATCGATCAGGGTATTGCTCACGTCTTGGTGATATCCCCTGTACGGGTCAAGGTAACCGTGCGAGTAACAACGTCTGCGTTGGTCAGCTCTGCCGGCTCGATGTTGACAACGCGCGCGTTGAACGTCCACGTCTGCGTTGCCGTAAGCCCGGACCCATCACCCGGATTTACGCCCGGGTAAACGATCGACCAGCTGCTGTTCGCACGATTATCAAAATCGGTGTCGATTAGAGTGTGGTTTGTGTCTGGTGGATCCCAGAGCTGAGTGAATGACCACTCAGAGACGTCCTCTATTCCCTGCATTTCAGTGCGGATCTCACTGTCGAGATCATCCACCGCTATACGCTCGTACGCTCTTGGTGGGGGTGTTACCGAGCGGATCTCGCCAACGGCAGTACTGCCGATCTTCACGATTGTTCCATAACCGATCAACTTGTCAGCCACTTGATACCCTCCTTGATTAAACGTCGATGTGCCCAACCACAGATGCGATCAGGCTTGCAACGTGCCTGCCCGTATCACTTGCGTCTGCTCGCGGGATATAGTCGTCTGAATGCTCATCGATAAAGACTGCCAACACGTCACCACTGCCAAACGTCCCACGGCTGCCGTCTAGCTTTCGCAACGCATCTGCCATCGCCATCGTTGAATCAATGTTGATCGAGACGCACTCGATGTTGAGCTGTTCTCGAAACGGGGTCACCCCGGTTGCTGCGTTGAGTACCTGCTCACGCTCGATCGATGCTCGCTCAAACCAGATATAATCAGACACATCTGCGCCGTCTTGCGTCACCTCGTTCTGATAACAGCGCGTGCCGATGTACGCAGTCAGCGCACTCTGCGCGAGGATGAACGATCGAAAGTCAACGCCCAACGATGCCACTGCCTAACCTCCTGACATCGAGCGCAGCGCTGCGATGTCCTTGACGTGTTGCACCGGGTTTGTCCACTTGAGTTTGTTGGCCTCGTTGATTACCTCGTTCTTGAATTTCGTCTCGAATGCCTTGAGCGCAAGTCGTCGCGTCTGCGAGAATGCGTCCTCCATGAAGCCTCTACCACCATGCCCTTTGTGGTCAACGTCGCGTTCCCAATTGATGCGACCATATCGCCTGAACACCAACCGCTCGCCCTTAAGCAAGTTGGCTTTGATCGTGTGCGGTTTGACAGGGTTGTTCACCAAGTGGATCGGGACCACCTTGCCCTTGCCACTCAACCCCCCTCGATTCTTGTGGGACTTCGCAGCGCTTGCTGCCTTGTCGAGCGCTTTCGTTGATTTGCTGCGTTGCCCTCTCTGACCGATGACACCTGCAAGCGATCCGCCGCGCCTGTACGATCGCACCATGTGCGTAATCGATCGCCTGAATAACCCGGTCTGCTTTGGCGCAAGCGCTCTCACCTTCTTGACCACTGGCCGGCAGGCTGCGTTGACAGACTTGCGCAAAACCTTTCGTCGGATCTTGTCGTCAAACTTATCCCAAAATGATTGCAACTGTTCGATGCCATCAATTGCAAACTCAACCTTGAGACTAACGCCAAACTTTCCACCCGGCGCCCTGTCGATCATGATGCCGGCTAAATCACGCGCGCTCTTAGGGTTGAACGATCCCACGTCAAACGTCCTCCCTGCAGAGACACTCGACCCACAAGCCGCGCTCCTCGATGTCGTTGATGTATCCGATGTTGAGGTACCGGCTGCCCAACTTGAACCGTTGGCGCACTGTCATGCCGGACCGGTAACGAAACGTCACCCGATGGGATACTTGCCCTGCCAGCTGGTGCGCCTGTTGCGCCTCGTCGCCTGACAGACTCTCAACCTTTGCGCGAACAGTCGCGACATCGGACCAACTGCCCGTCTGCTGTCCTCGATCGCCAACGCCGCTTGGTGGCGACTGCAACACCAACACTTGGCGCAGATCAGCAGAGCGCATCTTGGCAAGTTTGTCAGCCATACAACAACACCCCCTCGCCTGCCATCAGGGTATCTAGTTGCGACAACACGCCCCGAGAGATGATCGAGTTGACATCCTGAAACCCCATCCCCCTCGTTGAGTACCGATAGTCTGTGAAGTCTCGCACAGCTGCCTTGATGCAGTACGGGACATCGTCAACACTGCTCGCGCCGGCTGTGTGCGTAATCGTCACGTCTGCACTCACGCCGTACGTTGTTGGCCATGTCTTGCCCTTGGCAACCTCGATCGTTGCAACCAGCGGCGCAGCATTCACCCGGTACTCGGTAGAGGCAAGCGTCTGGCTTGCGCCGTCGGCATCAAGGTACACAACAGATGTCACGCTGCCGAATGGCGGACGGGGAATGTGTATGGCACCCTCTCGCCAGTATGCCGGATCTGTCCAGCCTCTACCGGTCAACTGCCAAGTCTGCTGCATGATCGCGAGACCGTATCGATTCTCGATCACCTGCGTTGCCTCTCTGATTAGAGACTCAATCATTGAGTCGTCGTCAGAGACACTGATGCCGCTATACGCTTTCGCGTCTGCGACGCTTACGGCTAGAGCCGTTGGCGCCGTCGTCAGTCGATGCACTGGCACGCCTCCTGCGCTGCGTAGGGGGTTTGGCCCAACCCCTATCGATCAGGAGTTGAGCCAATCCCTTATCTACGCTTGCTGTTGATCCTGCTCGCAACCCTAAGTAGTCGCGAAGCATCACAAGTTTCTTCTGCATACCGACTCACTAGCTAGACGCAAGGAACATTCCAACCACACCGCCCGCATCAGATCCATCGCCGAAGTCGTGGCAGCTGACCACTGATCTCATACCAGCTCGAAGGGTGGTCACGTCCTCGTCCCATGCGAATTCGGTTGACATCCCAACCTCGATATTTTGCCGCATGCCGAGAACACTTGCCAACTTAAAATCACCGAATAGCGCCGCGCAGTTTCCCGCGCTGTCAGCTGGCATCCAGTCACTCATATACACCGGGAACCCGAATAAAAACGCAGAGGCGCCGGGAGTGCTCTGATCGAACGTTCCACCGCTGATCATTGACGTATCATTCCCACCGGCTGCGTACAGCAACCGCTGAATTGTCCCGGAATACATCGAGCGGTTTACGATCCAGGATGCATTGAACGTGTACGCACTCGGCAACAACGCGACAACGTCGTTGAGATCTGCGAGGGTAATGGTTGACCATGAAGTGTCGCCACTTCCGAGAGTCGACTTGCCGGCAGCGCCGAGAGCTGAGATGCAGCCGGTCTGGCTGCCATAGGTGCCACTGCCATCGCCAGCGATGTACTCTCCATCAGTTTGATTGGAGAGCTGGTAGCCTGCCCGCTGTGCGATCGTCGAAGCCACATCAATAATACTATCTGCGATCAACTCGTTTGATATTTTAACCAAGCAATTCTTCTTGACTGCACTCAGCGAAATAGAACCGAAAGTTGCCTTGCTCGCTGTTGTCGCAGCCGCCTCGGCTGGGTAGTAAACAGTTGGCCCGGCAGTCAGTTTCGGGATCGTCATATTGTCTGACGTCATCGGCTGCTGCTCTGCCAACTTGAGCGCCAAGCCGATTTGGTTTTGTACCTGCCATATAGCTGCCGACAGAGGGGATGGTGTTAGGAATCCACCGTCTGCATCGACTGACTCTTTGTTCTGATTGAACACCCCAACGCCATGATCTCGGCAGTACTGCGCAGCTCGCTCGTCCTTCAGCAGCTTGGCACGCAACCACATGCCCGACTGGTACGCATCGCGCTCTGCATCGGGACCGACGAAACCATGCAACTGCTTGGTTGATCGATGGAAACCGAGAGACCGAATACGCGCCTTGGCAATCCTCGGGTTGTCCCACCCGTCATCGCCATCTGCCACCGCAATCGCGTTGTTGGATGGCGCTCGGCTGTTGTGCTCTTTCTTTGCCATCTCTGCCGAGACTGACTCGAGTTTCTCAGCGCGTGCCAGATCTTTATAGAGACCCGTTGGCTCGTCGCTGTCGGTACCAATCGCGCTCATGTGCGCATCGATCTCGACTCGATCCTGATCAGACAACTCGCGCGACTCTTTGTCAGCAAGTGCAATGATGCTCTCTGCTGCCTGCAGCTTGTCGTTGATCTGCGCCCGAATGCCGTTAACGTCAAAACTGTTCGCCATCGCTATACCCTTTGAGATAGGTGATAGCCGGCGCAGATCTGGAACAGCTAGCGCCGGCAGGTGTTTGCTCCTGTCGGTCTCTGTGCTAGCCGTCCGGGTAGCTTTCGGAAGTGTAACAGATTTACAGACGCAGACGCGAGAGCGCATCACGCATTTTCTTTGCCCGTACTCGTCGCAATGTCGCTGCGTTTGCTTCCTGCTCGTCAGCGATCAACTCGAGTAGCCTGCCGGCTGCGTTATATATGCTGCCATCATCCTCGGCACTCGAGCGCTGCCTGATCGCGTTGAGCGCAGACTTGAACACAACCAACTCGCCAGCGACCAGCTTTGCAAACGGGTACGAGAATCGCGCCTTGGTGTCCGGCTCTTGTTCCTCGTTCTCTGCGAGATGCGCTTGAGCGTAGCGCTCCCAATCGTCACCCTCTGCGCCAAGCAGCGCATTGGCGTTGTCTGTGGTGAAGTCCCACTCTTTCGCAGAGTTATAGTTGCCTGCGTTGATCTGCTCTCGTGCCTTGTTCTCAGACGCTCGACGCATCCGGCGCTCTGCTGCAATCTTAAAGTTGCGAAAGAGACCAGCCGGCACCGCACAAGCAGCGACAGCGCCTGCCGACTCTGACACCACATCGACAAACCCGAGACGCTTTGCGGTTGCCGAATCAAACCAAGTCTCTTCTGCCATATACTCGCGCAACTGAGTCTCTGGCAGATGCGTCTTGCGAGCGTACGCATTCACAATCTGGGTATCGATCGACTCGAGAACACCCGTCATTTTCTCAAGACTGCGCGCGCCCTCGGCTAGTGTCTTGGCATCTCCAACAAATCGCATCTCTGACCATGAATTGTGGATCATCAGCTGTGCAGACTGTGCCATCTCTGCCCGCACAACACTGCCACCAGTCACAGCCATAACACTAGCGATCGACGCTGCAATGCCGTCAACGTGCACCACAACCGGCAACGGGGAAGTCTGCAGGATGTGCGACATTGCCAACCCCTCAAACACTTCACCGCCGTAACTGTTCAAGTGTACATCTATTGACTTTTGCCCGTCTGCCTCTATCGCATCGACCCGCTGTCGCATCTGCTCTGC
>VTLG01000973.1_pt1 | contig 23000 bp, 37 predicted proteins | sample 4694571 | NCBI WGS metagenome assembly VTLG01 (sample SAMN12604809, study PRJNA352737) | marine metagenome | biome: ENVO:00000447; feature: ENVO:00000209|ENVO:00000569|ENVO:01000036; material: ENVO:00002151; isolation source: viral sequences binned using virsorter ...
GAGGGCAAATAGGGATTATTCAAGACCATATTGGCAATGTGTAAACAATACATTGGATTGCAATGAATGAATGAAGGTACACAGATCATTATTTGGAGGAGGTGGGAATGCAGTTGAAAATCGGAAACTTCTCAATTTTTGGGCAAGGTTTACAATCTCGTTGGCAAATGCTCTTACGTTCCTGGTCTTATTATGGTTATTGTTTTTTGCAGAGGTCCAGGAAACTTCGAGAGATCTTGTTAATATTCTTGTTGGAGCTTATGTGGCAGTGCTTGCTAAGAGTACTGATTATTGGTTCAAAGATAAAAGAGATGCTGAACATGAAGAGAAAGGAGACTGAAAATGGCTAATGGTAATGGAGGTGCATTAACTGCTGCTACCGATCATGCATTAGTAAAAACATTTACACCATTAGTTGTAGCAGGATTGTTGGGGATCGTAGGGTGGTTATTTAGCACAGTCTTGGATTTGGAGGAAACAGTTTCTCAGCAATCAATACACATAGAACATTTACATGAAGCTGAAGATACATTTTCATACCAGATGAAAGAACTAAAGGAAATAGTTACAGGTATTCGTATTCACTTAGGAAAGGTAACAGCACATTAATAAAGGAGATAATATGCCCCAAGGAAAAGGAACATACGGTAAAAAAAGAGGAAGACCCCCTAAGAGGAAAGGGAAGTAATGGGACAACCTATGTCAGTTAATAATATTTTACTGGTAGTTGGCAGTTTGGTTGTTGCCAGTATTTCATGGTTATTAGTAACAGTCTCTGAATTATCTGGAGATGTGAAGGTAATTAAATTTCAGGTTAACCAAAATAGTGAGAAGCTCACTTCTTTAACAGGAGACAAATGATAGGTCTATTAGCTCCCTTAATTGGGGGTACAGTAAAAACTATGTGTATGAGTATGCTTTCTGAAAAGCTACTACAGCAAGTTATTTTAATACTTTTAAGGCGACTTGTAGAATCAACAGATAATGAGGTAGATGATAAGATTCTAGCAGCCTATGAAAAAAGTATTAATAAATAATAATTATCTAAAGGTTATATCTTTACTTTCTCTCGTAGGAAGTTTTTTAAGTTTATTATTGGATGGACAGTTATGTGGAAATTTCAAAACGAAATAAAAAACTTTAACCAGGATGAAATGGCTTGCAAATGTGGATGTAATGTCTCAGCAATGTCAGAAGAATTTATGGTTAAATTACAAAAATTAAGAGATGAATGTGGATTTGCTCTTCCAATTAATTCTGGTTATCGTTGTGCTAAACATAATACTGCATCGGGTGGTCACCCAACCTCAGGGCATTTAACTGGTGAGGCGGCCGATCTAAGAGTAGATAGAGGTAAGGCAAGAATTGTTATACAACATGCACTTGAAATGGGATTCTCTGTTGGTATTCAACAAAAAGGAGAGGGCAGGTTTGTTCATGTTGATACCAAAAAAAGACATTCTGGTAACCCTAATCTGTGGAGTTATGCATAAATGGAAATTACATTTGAATTTGAAGATGAAGATTTTGATATTGTCTTTATTCCTGATGATAGTTGGTTGCACAACAAAAACACCAATAAAGGAAACAAAGCAGACCACTCAAAAGTTCAATGGGAACTACAAAACAGAAGTGGTACGACAATTATGGCAGATGTGCAGTATGAACTTCCAGATGAAACAACCGACTATGTCATCTATCTTGAGACAGATGTTGTGTGATTGCTATACAGATACCATTAGAGCAGATTTTACTCCTGATGAAATAAAGGATGAAGAATCAATTAAGGCAAAAGGACTGACAAATAGATTAGTTGAAGAATGCAATTTAAAATTACAACCACCACCTAAAATAGATACCTGATGGGTAAATTAGTTAAATTCACACCACCACCTGGAGTCTGGAAGAATGGTACTGCATATGAGGCAAAAGGCAGATGGCATGATTGTAATTTAGTTAGGTGGAAAGATGGCAAGTTACAACCTCTTGGTGGTTGGGAGGAAACAATTGGAGCATCTCTTTCTGGTGTGGGTCGAGCCATGATGACATGGAGGGACTACTCTGGTGATAGGTGGTTAGCAATTGGAACTAATAAAAAACTTTACATCTTCACCTCCCTTTCTGGAACTGCAGTTGATATTACTCCTGTTGGTTTTGCAGAAGGTGATGCAAATGCAAAAATAGGATTAGGATTTGGTGCAGGAGATTTTTCTGGTACTACAACAGTTGCAGAAGTAACAGGAACAGATTTTACTTTTACTGCACCAGCAACAATTACAAGTGCATCTGTTGTCCTTACTGATAATGTAACAAACACAAATGCTCCAGGTATTGGTCCTGCTCCTTTTGGTGTTGGAGATGAAATTGAGATCACAGGATCAAGTGCAGGGGCAAATAATAAGACATATCCAAATTCACATAGAATAGTTTCATTCCCTACTACTAAATCTATGACAGTAGGTCCAAAAAATGGATCTGCTGCATATACTGGTTCAGATTCAGATAAACTAGTAACTGATTCAAGTACAGGAGAAACAATAAATATTAAAAGAACCAGAAGGTATGGTAATGAAAATGCAGAAACATCTTCCCTGGTATTAGAAGCATCATCATGGATATTTGATCTGTGGGGAGAAAATTTGGTGGGAATGTCAACAAGTGATGGTAAACTTTATCAATGGAGCCCAAGTGCTACTAACCCAACATCAGTTAAGGCTGCTGTAATATCTGGAGCACCAACAAATAACTATGCAATGTTGGTAAGTAAAGAGAGACATATGTTTGCATTGGGTGCTGCAGGTAACAATAGACAAATAAAATGGTCTGATGCAGAAGTAATTACAACTTGGGGTGCAACAGCAACAAATCAGGCTGGTGGTTTTTTTATTGATACTTCAGGACAAATTATGGCAGGTAAAACTGTTGGAGATAGAATCCTAATTTGGACAACAACAGACCTCCATGCAATTGACTGGGTAGGGCCTCCTTATGTATATGGCAGAAAAAAGATTGGTGATGCTTGTGGAGCAATTTCGAACAGAAGTATGATTGCAGTAGGTGACCGTGCTTTTTGGATGAGTCAGGGTGGGTTTTTCCAATATCAAGGCTCTGTTCAACCACTTGAGTGTGATGTTTCAGATTATGTATTTGGAAGTATGAATCGAGTTCAGGATTCCAAAATTTATGCATCAGTTAATCAGGAATTTTTTGAAGTAACCTGGTGGTATGCATCTGCAGACTCTGATGAGATATTAAAATATGTAATGTTTAATTATAAGGAGAACTGGTGGGCAATAGGAGAACTTTGTAGAACAGCATGGGTTGATTCAGGAGTATTTGACGACCCAATTGCAATTGCAGATGATAATAAAATATATGTTCATGAGCAAAAGGCATCATCCTCCAAACGAACAACACAACAAGTTGCATATACAAGTGCAGATGTTTCAGACCTTGATAGAAACCTAGTGACAGGCACAGACTCAACTTCAGATGTAGGATTATGTTTTGCAGAAACAGGAGGAATGGAAGTTGGAGATGCAGGAGATAATGTTGCACATATTTCTCAGTTGATTACAGATAGTACTCAGGGAACAAATGGATTAAGAATGAAATTTAAAACGAGCATGACTCCTACTGATACTGAATCAACATCTTCCAATTATGAAGTTGCAGATGATGGATATACTGACATCAGAGAGACAGGCAGGCAGTTTAAGTTCCGGGTTGAATCTGGTTGGGACCAAGATTGGTCGTTGGGCCAAATTAGAGCAGATATATCAACAGGAGGTAGGAGATGAAATTACCTACAATCCCAAATGAATATAGACCCTCAATTCAAACTGAATTACAGACACAACTTGAAAGAGCAAATGACCAGAATTTAAAACTTGATCAGGATAATTTTATAGAAACAGGATCAATTGTTTTAAAAGCATATGATGGCCCAAAATGGTTTAGAATAATAGTATCAAATACAGGAACTCTTTCAGCATCTGAATTAACAGGAGCACAACTGGACTCAGCAGGCAGACCAGTTATCGCATCCACGAACCCATACTACACAGCATAAAGGAGGACTAATGATACCCGGTATAAACACAGGTAACTTTTTTAAACCATCAACCCAAACTATGCAGTCAACTGTAACTGGAGGCTCTCAGGCCGGGCAAGATGCTGGACAGTGGGGATTGGATAAATATAAAGACATGATTAGTGCTGGTCCTACAGCTTATGGTGGTCCTATGCCAGGATCCCAAGGTCCAAATGCTGCACAAAACCAACAATATAATATGCTTACAGGTATGAGTTCCTCAATACCTGGCGCAATTGGATCTGCTGTTGGTCAAATGACCCCTGAACAGGTAGCTGCATCAAATAGAATGGGTGGACCTCATGCTGGATATAGGAATCCTTATGAGGAACAAGTTATGGCAGGATTTAAAAAAGATTATGAGGATTCATTAGCTATGGGATTAGGCAGAATTGGAGCAGGTGCTCGTAATTTAAGTGCATTTGGAGGTGGGACGACCGATGCATCTGGAGGTGATAGACATAGAGTTGAAGATGAAAGAATGGCTCTCGGGGCACAACAAAATTTTCTTAATCAAGCAGCCAATTTACGACATAGAGGTTATGGAGATCAAATGGGTTATCAGAGAGAAGATACAACAGATAACCTTAATAGGGCAATTGCAATGAATCAAGGTAATTTGGGGTTTGGAAGATTACGAAAAGATGTAGCAGGAGCTGATATTGCTAATCAATTTAATTTATCTGATCGGTTTGGGTCATATGGATTAAATCAACAAGGCCAACAAAACATGGCAGATATGTATGGATATAATGAATTCCAAAGGCAAGAAAATTGGGTACCTGAAATGATGCAAAATTATTTTGCCGGGGTAAATCAAACACCTTTCAAGACTGAGCAAACATCAACCCAAACAGGTCAGGGACCATCTATGTTTGATAAAGCATTAGGTTTAGGGATTACTGCTGCTGGTGTGTATGGAGGCTTGGGAGGAAGTCCATTTGCACCAAAAACAACAGGATAATAAGGAGATAATATGTCTGGATTATTAGATAACAATTACTTGGATCCTGAGGTTCAAGCAAAAAGGATTGCACAGCAAAAGAGAGAAGCTATAATTCGTGCGCTTCATAGTGCTGATGATGCTAGGGGTGTCCCTCGTAGAAATTTATCAGAAGAAGAAATACAGCAATATTTAATGACAAGACAACCACTTCAAGATTATGTTGAATCTGCTTCTGAGAACCCATACATGAATAATATTCCTACTCAACAAGATTTATGGAGAAAAGAAGCAGAACTTAGTGCACTTGAAGGACCAGAAACTGCAAATATGCAACCCTCTCCTTATGAATTAACATTATTAGCAGAAAATCAACAACGTCATGCCCCAGTCCCTCCCCCTTTACTTGGAGTTAGTAACACAGACTACCCTCGATTCCCTGCTGCAAATCAGATGGGGATAGCTGAAGGATATGATCATCAGAGAATAGATCCACCTTCATCAGTAACAGGTAGGTATAGTCCAGGGCAAGGATTATTAGATACTCCAACTAGAGGACAACAGCCACCATTATCAGAAGCTGTTACAAAAACTAATAATAGGAAGAGAGGTTCAAGGCAAGGGTGGGAAACTAATCCAGCTTACCAAATGATGATCCAGCAAGGAATGAAATTATATGGAGGTTATTAAATGAGTTTATTAGGATATCCAGAATATGCAGTAGATGAAGAAGGTAATGAAAGACCTTGGGTAACTGGGCCTTCCCCAATATCTCAAGCTTTATTAGCAACAGGTCTAGGATTACTTGCAAACAATAAAGTATCTCCCTGGGTAGGTGGTGGTACTGACTTCTCTAGAATAGGAGAAGCAGGTCTGTTAGGGTTAAAACAATATGGGTTAGCATCTGACAGCCTACAGAAAAGTAGAAAGGATTACTATGATGACTTTAGAGCTACCCAAGATCAGATAAGGGAAAATGATTTACATGCATTAAAATTTAAAACACTGGATGAAAAAAGAGAACAATTCCCAAATTTAATTAAAGCATTAAAAGCAATGAATGATCCTAGTATTAATGTTAAATTACCTGCTTTAACTCATTTAGGGATTTCTGATATTAATTCTGCTTATAATGCTGCAACAAATATTTTAAGTACTGCAGGCACACCTAAATTAGGGGACATTAAAATTAAAGATGGGATTATACTTCAGGAACAATTTGGAGCAGGTGGGAAAAAGATTGGTGAAAAATTTCTTGCTCAAAGTAAAAAAGGAGATAGTATTAGTTTAAGTACTCCTGAAATAACTGGACAATTATTAAATTCAAGTGCAAATTTAAAAAATTGGAATTTAGGGGGCCAAAAAGGTGAAAAGCCAGAAGGATTAAATCCCCTTTTATATAATTCCATGTATCGTGAGAAAATGAGACTTGATAAAGAGAAAATTAAGGTAACTAATAAATTAGGTGAGACAAAAGATATAATACAAATAAATCCAATAGAGGGAATATTAGACCCCACGTCATATGCCATAATGAAAGGCATGGATACTGCAAAAATTTCATCTTTAGGTATTGATAAGCCATTAATTGACACTAAAGAATATACTAGTGAAGCTAAAAGAACTATAACTGAAGCAAAAGATATTGGTAAGGTAGGTATAATTGCACAAGTAGAAAATTCTCTGGAAAAACAAACATTCGATCCTACAAAAATATCACTGCAACAGTATGGACAATATTTTACTGGAGGTGCTTTGCCACTTCCTGGTCCAGCTAGGTCTTATGAAAATATGGCATTGGCAGGCTCCAGAATGTTTGGTTATTTATTTTCTGGTGCAACTGTTAAGGATGATGAGAATAGAGCTATGAGGATGGTTCTATATCCTATGCCTGGTGACAGATTAAGTGATGTGGAAAGAAAAAGACGATTCAGGGAGACTGTTATTGATTTATATAAAACTTATATTCCACCGGATATTGGTAAAAAATTGTTTAAGAAAATTATTGCTAAAGCAGAAAATAATCAGGTTCCCACACCTACAGAAATAACAGAAATAATAAATAGTGATAACTCTACTACACAACCTCCACCTATATTAAGTTCAGAACAATCTCAAAATACTTTAAATAATATTTGGGAACAGGCGAGATAAATTGATGACTGATACTGAAATATTAAAATTATATTCTAAATTAAAAAATGCTGGAGTGCATGAGAAGGATATAATTAAAGCTTTCAAGGAACGTGAAGGTATTGATCTTGAAACGATGAGAGCTGAAAAGACTTTAATGGCCCCACAGGAAATGGTTCCATATCAAAAACAGAAAGCTATTGAAGATGATTGGACTGAATCCGCCACTCAGATGGAACGTCATGGCGAGGCTGCCTGGGATGTATTAAGGCAAGTTGGCCAGGGTGTTTCATTTGGTGGATCAGATGAGCTTGAAGCATATGTAAGGTCAAAAATGCCAGATAGTTTTGGATATGGTACTTACGAAGATGAAATAAAAAAGATTCGATCTGAAATTAATCAATATGTAGAGGAGAATCCAGGTTCAGCAGCAATGGCAGAAATAGCAGGATCACTTATGATCCCAGGTATGGTTGTTGCAAGACTTGGAAAGTATCTCCCATATGTTGGTAAAATAAAAGAAGGTCAATGGTTCCAAAATATAATTAAAAGAATGGCTCTAGGTGGTACAGCAGGTGCAATTGATATGGGATTATATGGGTATGGTACTGCCGAAGGTGATTTTGATTCTCCAGAAAGATTGGAAGCTGGTAAACGTGGGCTAGCAATGGGGCTGGGAACTGGTATGATTGCAGGACCAATAACAGGAATCATTGATAGTGGTGTTAAAGCTATTTCTAATAAGATGGCTAAAAAAGGAATGGAATCAACTGACTTGGATGGGAATGTATTGCATGAAGGCTTCCCTGCCAAGACTGATAGGGATTCCCTTAATTTTATGAATGATGAACTTGCAAGAGGCTTCGAAGGGTTTAATGATTTAAGGAAGCAACTAGATGATATGATTGCTTTGGAACCAGACATTGCAGATGTTGCTACTCTTGCTGATTTAACCAGACCAGGCTCGACCCTTAGAACTCTGCAACAGAAGATTGGTGCCACCACCCCCACGGGAAGGGTCTCTGCTTTTGAAGCTTTAGAGAATAAAATTGAATCCTTTAAACCAATAGCAGAAAAATCAATTAAAAAGTTTCTTGGCAAAAGAATTGGAGACTATGATAATTTTAAGAAAATCTTTAAAAATAAAACTAAGAAACTTGCACAGCCTTTTTATGATAGATCAGATAAAGTGATAGTTCATTCATCAGATTTATGGAATGAAATTAATACTCTGATGAAACGAAAAGATGATGTTGGTAAAATGATGAGGAAAGCTTATTCAGATACCAGAATGGAAATCCCAACATTAAATGAAATAACAGAATTAAAAGGTAATTTACCATCAAAAGGTTTGGCTGGAGAAGTACCAATTAATCATCTCCATGCTCTCAAGCAATTTATTAAACAACAATATGATAAAATGCCTAAACCAGATAGGAAAGGTGCAGTACCATTTGCAGAACTTGATGCTGGCAAACTAAAAAACATAATGGGAAGAATAACAGATTTTCTCCAAAACGAATCACCTGATTATAAAAAGGCATCAAAAATTTGGAGAGATAGATCAGACTTTTTAAGATCATTTGAAAAAGGTGCTAAGGCTTCTGAAAAAGGTAGTAAACATACAGGCGATATGGTACGAAGGCAATTATCAGAAATGCCTGAGGCAAGTCAAAATGCTTACAGATTAGGATATGCATCCAAAATGTATCAGAGGGTTAGAGGAAGCAATGTTCCCTCACCTAATGAGCAAAAAATATTGAAATTATTTGAATCTGAGGAAAAGGATAAATTATCGGCACTTTATAAGTCCCCAGGGTTAGTCAATGAATTTATGCAGAAAATGAAAATCCTTGCAGATATGGATTACCAATCGAAATTAATGGTATCTGGTAGTAAAACTGATGCAATGAGGGAGATGGGTAAACGATTGGAAGGAGATCCAGGATTAGGAGCAAGTGCAGCTAATGTTTATAACAGAATGAAAGGTGGCCCAGGTAGTATGCCAATGGATGCACTTGACCAAAAGAAAGTTCAAAACAGAGTTTCTGGTATGATGCCTTATATGAATGCCCAGGGTCCTGATCAACTTAACCAAGCTATCAACAGAATGGAAGCAGAAGGAATACGGTCTGCAAATGAACAGCAAGCAAGACATTTATTTCCTGGTATGTTTCCTTCCATTTTAGCTCCACAAGAAGATATTAGAAATATGGACCCTTTTGGCACTCAAGGTTCTTTATTAGGGCCTTGAAACCCATAAACCATTCCAAGTAGGTCCATTCCAACCCCAGCCTGGTTTTATTTTCCTATTTTTAAATTTATATTTTTTATTATAATTAGCTTCATAAGCTTTTAATGCTTTTTCAAGCTCAATATCCAAATCTGATTGCTTCACTCCAATAACCTCACAGGTTGGGCAAGTACCATTTACTATAGGACAACCAGTAATTCTTTTACAAGTCATTGTATATTCCTGCCCATATACAATAAAAGATGTAGTAAACACCGTTATAAGAACAATCAAGTATTTCATTATCTCTCCTAAATTATGGTTTTGAATTTATCCTTTTGAATTTTTTCCATTACTGCACTACTAGCAAAAGAACTAATTGTAATTTTAGCACCTGTCTTTTTCCTTAATTCCTTTAAATGATCCCTAGTCATATTATGGATATTTTCTGGGAATGGAATCATTTTTCTTTTTTCTGGCATAGTCTCTCCTTATATCCTTGGGTTTTAGTTTTATCATATCTGATTTTAACCTTAGGAAGATTATGAAATCTAGATAAGATTTTATCTACTTTATTATAATTTTCGAACTTTATTTTCCCATCATAAAATGCATCAGTATAATCTTTTAAAGTTATATTAATGTATTCTCTCAAGGCTTTAAATTCCTCCTCATTAAGATTAAGTGATCGCATAAATCTCCTATAAAACAGTTGACTTAGCTAATTTAAGTGCAGAGTTGTCAGTAACTCCCAAATATGCACTTGTTGCTATTACACTTGACTGACCAAGTAAACGTCTGACTGCATCAACATCTTTTGTTTCAGTATATATAACAGAGGCTTTTGTTTTCCTCATACTGTGAGTTGAATAATCAGATACATCTGAAACACCAATACTGGATAACCAGCCCTTAACTATTCTAGCATACTGTTGGCTTGTTATTGGTTTTTTAGTACAGGCATACATTTGACCCTTAAAAATATAATCATCTAAGGGTTTATTAATAAGATACTTAGAAATCGTTTTAAGAGAAGTTTCACTTAAGGGTATGGGTAATGTTCTTTTGCCAGTTTTTTGTTGTCTTACCTTAACCTCAGCTTTAATAGAACCATCTTTATTAATAACATCTGACACTCTCAAAGCCAGAAGGTCGGATGATCTTAACATTAAATCAACTGACAGGTTTAGTAATAATTCTTGAAGTGGTTTATTTTTTATTATTTTCCTTATCATTTGAACTTGTTGTCTTGTCAGTGGTTTCTTTCCCATAATGTTCTCTCCAATATTTTTCAAGTGCCTCCTTCTGGAGACATGACATTAAATATTCAGTAAAGGTTAGTTTTTCTTTCATTTTAATTTGATGTTACACTATGTATACATCTCCAAAGGCACCACTTTTCATGGTGCCCTTGATGGAAGTTTACTTAGTTTTCTTTACCTTAGCTAATACTGCATCAACTCTTTTACTTCGAGTTGCATCATCAGTAGTTTGAGTTAAAGTTACAGTAGCTTTCTTGATATTAACTTTTGCTTTTTTCTTGGGCTTTTTAGAATTAAGCTTAGTATATTTTGGGTTAATAAAAAAATCTGTAACTGAACCATCTGAATTCAGTACTTTTTTAACTGGTTCTCCTAAAACTGGATCAGCTTTAACTTCCTTAGGCTTTGGAGGAGTAATATCAATGATTGGACTTTCAAAGTTAGTATAATCATCTAACATACTGTTAAGGACAGTGTTCCGATGATATACCAAATCAGCAGATGTTAAGTCTTTGAAAATCTGTGTGAAGCAATTATGAAGACTCCAAGCATTTTTACCAGAGAATTCTTCATGAAGTGGTTTTTCCCATTGGTCAACCAAATACTTAATTTTGGATGGCCCAAGGATATCCCTCTTCATTGCATCGACCATGAAGTAATAAGCATCCTTATCACTAAGTTCCTGTTTTTTGTAATAAGAAATCCTATCCCTATTAATATGGTTGTCCCTGAGGACTCTATCAATAGAAGTATTTACAATTTCAGGAAGTTCATTTTCAATCTGCCCCATGTGCTTTTTCCTGTCCTCAAATTTAGCAGAAACCATAAGGTTACTACAAATAAATATTGAAGCTCCTCCATAAAGTGCATATGATACTGATCTATCGTGAGCATTTCTTCCACCAATCATTGGGGAATAATCTCCTTCTTGTTTTAATTTTGCTAACCAAAAACACCTTTGTCCTTCATGACTGGTGCCGACCTCAAGATCAGCAACCTCAATTTTTCTAGCACTAAGTCCATCCAATAGAGCTGTAACAGCTTGAAAATGAGGAATTGGTTTATGATATTTAGTTGCCGGAACTGGTTTTGGCATTTTATTTAGTTCTGACATTGTTGACTTTTTCTCTACAATTAGTGTTCCCATAATATCTCCTTATGAACATTGGTTATCTATAAAACACATCATCGTTATTGATAATGTGAGATCATTATATCAAAATAAATATACTTTTGTAAACACTTTTTTTAAACAAATATAAAATAAATTCATTTTCTTTATTACCTTATTGAAATTATTAATAAAATTTTTTTAATTATTTTTAATCTTTTTTTAAAATACCTATATATTTTTTAAAAATTATGAATTATAATGGTTGAAACAATATCGAAAGGAGGTTAAATATGGAAACGATTCGGAGCAGAATGAAAAAGCGAGGTATCACTATGAAAATGGTAGCTGTTGCTTCCGGAACTAATGTATCAACTGTATCTCAAATATTAAATGAAAATCTTAACGACAGGGTCAAGACAGCAGCCGATAGATTAATTGGTGTTGTTGATCAAGAAATTGTAGGTAACCTTAATTCAGAGGCTTATCTGCAGTAAGCTCACTTGGAAAGTGAGTCTCTATTGGGTATGGAAACCCATTAACCATTGATGGTAGGAGTAATATGAGTGATTCAATTCAACTCTCTGGAGTAATTGAGGAGATTTTCGACACACATGAATATTCAGAAAAGTTCCGTAAAAGGGAATTTGTTCTGGAGCATGCCCCAAATCCCCAATGGCCTGAGCACCTTAAGCTCGAATTCATTAACGCAAAAACTGACCTGTTAGATCAATATAAAGTAGGAGACAATGTCGACTGCGATATAAATCTAAAAGGTAGAAAATGGGAAAATGATAATGGCAGTGGATATGTTGTTTCATTACAATGTTGGCGTATTGCATTGAGTGGCGAAGCTAATAATAAAGAGGATCAATCTAAAGATGATTATCCTTTTTAATAATTTTCCTGCCCTGTTTTTTTGGCAGAAGCTTGGTAAGTTGACTTCTGGGCTTCTAGGTGTGTGTTCTCAGGGCAGGATTTAATTTTCCCTCCCAGTTGGCAGAAACCTATGTGTCACCACATATATCAGTGGATAATGTTCACGGTAGTTGCTGGCAATTCGTTCAGTCCAACAGGAGGGATTAATTGGAGAGATATATGGATTTATTAAATAAATTAATTCCAAAAATGAGTACTGAGGAATATTTTAATGCCCCAGGTTATTGGCACTCCTCAGATATAAAATCTGTTGGTCAGTCAATTAATCATTTTGAAAAGAAAGATCAACAGAAAGTAACAGATGGTTTAAAAGATGGTCAGGGAGGTCACACTGTCTTGCTTGAGATGGAAAACTTTAACGATCGTTATACTGTTATGCCTAAGGTTGATGCTAGAACTAAAGCTGGGAAAGAACAAAAATTACTGGCTGAAGAAAAGGCACATCAAGAAGGTAAGATTCTTGTTAATCAAGAGGACTTTACTAAATGGTTAGAATGGAAAGATAATATTCACAGTGATCCTATTATTTCTGGATTATTCTTAAATAATAAAGGAGAAAATGAGATCAGTGGATTTTTTCAACATCCCGTAATTAAAGATATTAAAGGTTGTTTCAGAGCAGATAAACTACTAAAAGAACAAGGCCTTTGTATTGACCTTAAATTTATGCTTTCTGCCCACCCAAAAGCTTTCGAACATTCAATTAGGAAATATAGATATGATATTCAGGCAAGCTGGTATTTGGATGGACTTAAATCAATAACAGGTCATGAATTTGATTTCCTATTTGTTGTATGTGAAAAGGCATTCCCTTTTAATGTACAAACTTATAGACTGGATGATGAAACTCTTGAAAAAGGCCGAGATGATACTAGATTATATTTGGAACAATATAAAAAATATTTAACTTCTCCACTTGAAGAACAAAAAAGGTTGAGAGGTTATTATAATGGAATACAAACACTTCATGTAAATTGGTATTAGGAGATAATATGGAAGATTTAAAAATGGAAAGTTTAAAAATAATCGGGCCAGCTAAAGAACTATTTGATTCTTTTTATAAGGTCAAAGAAGAAATTGGATGTCATGTTTTCCCAGATGGTAAAAATCCCCATTTTGGAAATGATTATATTACATTAGATGCTTTAATTAAAAAAATACATAATGTAAATAAAAAACATGGTCTTGGATTAATGCAATTTCCTACAGGTGATGGGTTAATAACAATATTATTCCATTCAAAAACTGGTAATTATATTGAATCCTATTATCATTTAATTCTTGATAAGAAAACACCACAAGGAGTTGGTAGTGCATTAACTTATGCTAAAAGGCAAGTACTCCAAGCATTATATGGGTTAAGTGCAGGGCCTGAGGAAGATGATGATGCAGAAAGTGCAACACAACGTGAAGAATTTACAAATGAAGATGATTATGCAGAAAAGGATCCAAATAATGTCTATTTAGGATTAAGTAAATCCAATGCTTTTAAACTTGCAAAAAAGGAAATGGAAAATATTAAAACACTTGATCAATTAGTAGCATGGTGGAGTGAGGCTCCAGAAATTATGAAAGGTAATAAAAAAGTTCAAGACTTAAAGGATTCTAAAAAAGCTGAACTGAAAGTATTGCAATAACTATATAGTATAAACTATATATATATAACTATATAATATATATACATCCTAAACTATAAGGCACGTTATGAAAAAAACAGATCCACCTTCGGCAGAAGATATATTAGATAAAATTAATATACCAGAGGAATTGGCAGATCATACTGAATTTTTAGCAATATGGGCTGAATGGGTTGATTATAAACAGAATGAAGCAGAACATAATGATAGATTAAAGCCTTGGAATACTCTAAATGCTGCTAGCCGAATGCTTTCAGAAATTAGGAATAGATATAAGGAAGGTCGAGATATTTGTCATGTAATAAACCAGAGTATGCTTAATCAGTGGATTGGAATAAGATTTGATTTAGTTGAGGACAGAGTAAGACCACTTAAATCTAAATCCAGGGACCAAGTTTCTGCTCTGGATCTTGAGTGGTCAAAATTAAATAACCCTAATCAGTTAAATTAATGGCTTCAATAGAAATTCCATTTCATTTAAAAGTATACCTTGAGGAGAAACTCTTGGAGCAAGAGAAAAAAACTGGGTTTCCAATTTCAGCATCTGATTTTACTGCCTTGGCAATAAGGGAAAAAATGGAGAGGCAATTCACTAAGCCAAAATAAAGTTTGGAGAAAATTTGTGAGTTCTGTGGGATAAAATATATCCCTGATGAATGGAACCAAAAAACCCAAAAATATTGCTCGAAGTCATGCAAATACAAGACAGCATGGAAAAAACAAAAGGACACCGGGCATATAAGAACTAAAAAGGGTGGATATTCAAGAGCTGTATATATTCAATTATGGATGGAAGCAAGACAATCTGATAATACTGCTCCATGCCACTATTGTAAAAAAAGATTAAGACCAGATAATTTCATTTTGGATCATAAAATACCAGTATCAGCATTAAAAACAAGAGAGGAAGTGCAAAACCCCAAAAATTTAGTTGTTTGTTGTAGGGAATGTAATACTGAAAAAGGTAACATTTATTCTTATGAGGAATTTCTTAAAATGAAAACCGAAAATGAATGAAAAAGAAAAAGCTTATAAACAACTGCTGATAAGTCTTAAAAAATGTGAATTAAATTATCATGCTCATGTTCGTGAATTTGGTAAACTTGGCCAACAGGAAATTAATTTTTGGGCAGAACAACTTCAGGATATGAAAGCAGATAGGATTGAAAGATTATTTGATGATCATATTAAACATAATTCTTTTTTCCCAACTGTAAAGGATATAAGACAAGGCACTGCAGATAATCCAAGGAGAAAACTTGGTGATGACTGGGGTAGGAGTGAAAGGCTTGAACATGCAAACAAATTACTTGCAGACCCAAATACAGAGAGAGCACCTGCACCAGATAGATTCAAAGAAATATTAAATAAACTAAGAGAAGATGTAAGAAGGAGGAAACTTGCTGACACTTAGGTTGCCATTTCCCATCAGTGCTAATAATTACTGGCAGATAGTTGGGAAAAGATTAATAAAAACAAAAAAAGCTAGGTTATTTATTACAGAGGTGGTTGTTGCATGGCTTGAGGCTAAAGCAAGTGGATGTAAACCTTTTAATGAGGAAGATGATCTTGCACTTGCTGTTGCAGTACATTATCCTGTTAAAAAAGGTCCTGATACAGACCTTGATAATCTATGCAAAGTATTAATTGATGCAATGGAAACTGCTCAAATATTTCCTAATGATAAACAATTTAGGCATATTCAATTAACACGGGAACCATTTACTGATAAAAAAGGTGGAGTAAGAGTTGTTATCCAAAAATGTAAAAAGGAAATGGATCTACACGATGGTACTTTTACTGTAAAAGGTATACATAGATCTAATATAAGATGGGATAATAAAATCAACGGAACATGACAATTTGGTTTGTTTTTGGTATATATTTATTTGGTGTATTTACTGGGTTTTTAGTTATTGGAATTTTAATGATGCTTTATGCATCAGATGGAGGAACTATTATTTTTAAACAAGAAACTAACGAAAAATAAAAATAACATGGGCTATCGTAGTGGAAAACCTAAACAGATTATAGAACAAGTAACATTTGAAGATTTTACAAAAGATTCAGAAGGCTGGGAATCACTCTGGGAGTCGGAATGGCAGCAAATGCCTGAATATAAGCAAGAGGACCTAACACCATATAGAATGATATATATGTTCTTTAAATGTGAAGAAGATGTAAAAGATTTTGAACAAAAAATAGGACAAAAAATATACCCATTAAGTAAATCATATTGGCATCCAAAAGCAGAAACTAGGGTTGCAGCAGATAAATTATGGGTTGATGAAGATGAATTTGATCAAGATTATCCAGAATTTGGTGAAGATATAGATAATTATGAATCCTAAATATCCAGTATATGTCATATCAAAAGGCAGATCTGAGACAAGGCTAACAAGTAAAGCTTTGGATCGGATGAAAGTCCCATATCACATAGTTATCGAACCTCAAGAATATGATGACTATGCAAAATATATTGCTCCAGATAAAATATATACATTACCTTTTAGTAATTTAGGGAAAGGGAGTATACCTGCAAGAAATTGGGTATGGGATCACTCAGTCTCAATTGGAGCAGAGAGACACTGGATAATGGATGATAATATTAGGAACTTTTGCCGTAGGAATAACAATCTTAAAGTAAATGTATCATCAGGGACTATATTGAAGATTTCAGAGGATTTTACTGATAGATATGAAAATATTGCATTATCCGGGCTTCAATATCGTTTTTTTGTGCCAGATATATCAGTTAGACCAGCCTGTACATTCAATACTCGGATATACTCGTGTATTCTTATTAAAAATGATATTCCATATCGTTGGAGAGGTCGTTATAATGAAGATACTGATTTATCTATCAGAGCACTCAAGGATGGATGGTGTACTATCTTATTTTATGCATTTCTTCAAGAGAAACAAGCAACCATGACTATGACAGGTGGAAATACTGATGAATTGTATGTAGACGATGGTAGACTCCAAATGGCTCAATCACTTAAAGACCAACATCCTGACATAACAACTATTAAGCAAAGATGGGGACGTTGGCAGCATGTTGTGAATTACAGAGGGTTCAGAAATAACAAATTGATTAAGAAACCTGGTCTTGTTATTCCACGAGGTGTAAATAATTACGGGTTAAAACTTAAGACATTAAAGAAGGAGAAATATGCCAGGAACACCAGTAAGGAGAGCAAGGCGAGCTAGGGAACATCGGATGTTTGATGACCCAGAGTTTTGGGACAAGATATTTGATGGCTATGCAGAGTTTGGTAGTTTACCAAAAATGGCTAAAGAACTAGAAATTCCATACAAACGATTATATTACCAAATATCAAATGATAAAGAACTTAATAATCGTTATAAAGAATCAAAAAGAGCATATGCAGAGATGACAGTGAGTCAAATTCAAGATATTACTGAGAAACTGGAAAAAGGTCATATTGATCCTGCATCTGCCAAGACTATCATTGGAGCTAAACAATGGGTGGCAAGTAAATATGCTCCAATTGAATATGGTGAACGACAAACCATAGATATGCAAGTATCTGATGCAACTCAATTACATCTTGAAGCCTTACGGCAACAGATGAAAGAGACAAAGGATATAACACCCAAAAAGAAACAAATCACAAAAAAATGAGTGATGTTAAGAATACATATTACCCTTAATATGCTTGACTGTCTTGATGACATTGTTGAGCTGGTACAGGATCTTCCTGACAGCCAAAAACGGGGTATTGATAAAGTTCAATTGCAGTTATTATCTGATACAATATATGAAAAGAAATTGGATATTGACAGAATTGACCGATGGACCAATGAAACAACACAAAATGAAGGAGATAATGATGAATAGCCCAATAAAATGCAAAGTATGTGATATATTATTTCAACCGAAATCTATTAATGTCAAGATGTGTTCAGAAGTATGCAGACAAAAATACAAGAGAGAATGGCATTATGATCGTTATGAAGAAATGAGGAAAGCCCGGAGTAAAAAGAAGGGACTTATTAAATGCAGACAATGTGGGAAGAAATTTGAACAGAGTTACAAGAGAGTATTCTGCAGTAAAACATGCAGGGAAATATACAGACCTCCAACAAGACCAAAGAAACCTAAAAATCCATCAGAAAGACATCATTGGAAATCTGCTCCTCATCCTTTTAAAATGTTTAAGGTTGAATCAAGGTTTGAGGCTGAACTCCAGAAAGCATTGGAAAGAAAGGAACTAGATGATGCCATCTCACGATATACTCAACAAGGTGGTAAAATAACTAAATTGAAGGAATTACCACTTCCATCTTTACCATCTGTTGGGTCAAGAGAATGGGAATGGGAAACACGAGTTGGATTGGGGTTTGTTGGCTCTGAACAGATTAATGAACCAACATACATTGAAGATGAGAGATTGGAGTTCATCCTCAATAGGTAATAACTATATATACTATATATACTATATACTAATTAAACTATAAGGCATTTATCTATACAGTATGGTTATTATTAACCTTGAAAGTATTATAGTTATGAAAGGTATTATAGTTATTGGAGATAATATAGTTATTAAAGATAATATAGTTATAAGGGAGAGTAAGGTTAGAGTCCTCCGAGGAGGCACTCCCATGTGGGCATGGGACCCTGGATTTAATATTTCAAGGTAAAAAAGGTTAATAATATCAATATATATGCAGAAAGTATTCAAATTTATCATTATTGAACATTATTCCATAATATGGGGGATATGAGACTAGGCCTAGGTTCATGGTCTGACTTTGTTATTTTGCCCCCACCGGGGTACCACCACCGGGGGTGCAATATGCCTCACGTATCACACTCCCAAAGTTATATTCTAAAAATTAATTACCCCGTCATAGCTGAAAGTTTTTGACTAACCCTATAATACCACACCCATTATGTCAAGAATTGGTGATAAGATATATTTTGAAGTTGAAGATACATTACATGAGAAAAAGACAAGGTTGGTCCATGCACAGATTATTAGGCAGTATCCAAAACCTTTGGGAAAGTGTTGTGAATACTTAGCTTTAGATTGTATTGATTTAGATAATGCTGATTTAGTTTATACAGTTCCATATGATGAAAAAATTATCAAAGCCGATACTGGAGGACCTCCGAAAGCAGATTAAGGAAACTGGATCTGGTTTGGTTAAATGTGATACCAGGGATCAGGCTGAAAAGTTATTTCATTGGTTAGAAAATAAATTGCCAAAAAATTTTGGTGTTTGGATAATTGATGCAGAAGGGAGAGAAAATGAAATCAATGTGTACCAAATCCTTGACGGTAACTCTGACGCCGGCAGAGCTTTCGATTGGATCCGTAGCCGGCCTTCAAAGGCAGTTAAAATGCCTGAAAAATTCAAGAAGTGGAAAAAGTCTAAAGGATTATGAAAGGTACTGGGGTGCACCTGGTGCCAAAGGACTTTGGGGTAATTCCATTGAGGGAGCCTTGGGTGAATTTGCTGTCGCAAAATATCTTGGAGTGTACCCAACTGGCATTGAAGGCTTTGGATCAACTGATGTTGGTGAACATTATGAAGTGAGAACAAGACCTCATCAGAGTGATTTGTTGTTTTTGAAGAAAAAAGATAAAAAAGATAAGTACTACATCTTAGTTATTGGTTCATATGGTGTTTATACACTTAAAGGCTGGATTGCTGCTCCTGACGTTTTTGAACATGAGGAATGGTATCATTCAAATAATGGCAGAACATCAGAGAGCTATTGGGTTCCAGATGAAGCCTTAAACGATCCACGTACAATCCCAAAAGATTTATGGCAAATGTAGATTCTAAAAGTCAAAATATATTTTCTGATTTTATTAAGAAGTATAAAAATCAACCTGTAAAATTTGTTCAAGATATTTTGGATGAAGATCCCGATCCCTGGCAACAAAAAGTGATGATGGGATCCCTTGATAATCGATTGATAGCAGTAAAATCTGGTCATGGAGTTGGTAAATCGACTTGTGCTGCATGGTTAATGATGCATCATATGTTATGTTTTTATCCACAAAAAACTGTTTGTACTGCTCCAACTGCTGCTCAGTTGTTTGATGCATTATTTGCAGAACTAAAGTCTCAGCTTATTCGGCTACCTCCAGCTCTAAATAGTTTGTTTGAAGTATTTTCTGAAAGAATTGTATTAAAATCTGATCCATCTGGTTCTTTTATATCGTGCCGTACTGCTCGTAAAGAAACTCCTGAAGCACTTCAAGGTATACACTCCGATAAAGTATTGCTTGTAGTTGATGAAGCAAGTTCAGTTGATGATGCAATTTTCTCAGCAGCAGGTGGTTCTTTATCTGGTAATGCAACTTTATTGCTTTTGGGTAATCCTACCAGACCAGAAGGCTATTTCTTTGATGCATTTAACAAGCTAGCTGATAGATGGTGGACCCTAACAGTAAGTTGTGAAGGCTCTCCAAGAGTTAGGCAAGAATACATGGATGAGATGGCCGAACGCTATGGTGTTGATTCAAATACATACCGAATCCGTGTTTTAGGTGAATTTGCAGAATCCTCTGATGATACTATTATCTCAAATGAACTTGTGGAAAGTGCAGTCACAAGAGATGTAGAACCAACTGAAGGAACTATCTCATGGGGCTTGGATGTTGCTAGATATGGTTCTGATAAATCTGCTTTGTGCAAACGTATGGGTAATACTGTTTTAGAACCGATTAAATCTTGGGCAAAGCTTGACACAATGAGATTGATGGGAGCACTTAATGCTGAGTATAAAAAAGCTAAAGAAGATAAAATGCCTCCTGAAGAGATACTTGTTGATGTAATTGGTGTTGGTGCATCTATTGTCGATAGAGGTCTAGAACTAGGGCTTCCTGTCATTGGAATAAATACTGGAGAATCTGCATCACTGTCTGGACAGTATAAAAATTTAAGGTGTGAATTATGGCACAGAGCAAAAGAATGGTTTGAACAACGTCATTGCCGGATCCCAAGGGATGACAGGTTAATGTTTGAATTATGCTCTCCAAGGTATTCTTTTGAATCATCTGGTAAAATTCGGATGGAAACAAAAGATGAGATGAAAAAACGTATTGGTACTCGTGGATCTCCAGATTATGCAGATGCTTTTGTTTTGACATTTGCAGGCAGTGCAGCAACAACTGCAGGGTTTGGTACTTCATGGAAAAAACCCTTGATGCGTAATATTTCTGGGATTGTTTAATAATAGCACTATATTTCTAAAAAATTATGATACAATGAATATTAGTTTTTTAACAAGAAATCAAAGGAATCATGGCTGAATATACAGAATCAGAAGAACTTCCTGGATTTGCTACTGATGAAGAAGCAGGTTTTGAGGAGCAGTTATCAGAAGAGGAGATGTCAGAGGAAGATGTTCAAACATATATTGGTCATTTGCTTGATGATGCAATATCATATTCTGATGATGAACTTGGCCAAGATAGAATAACCTCAACTAAATACTACAATGGAACTTACCCCGAACAAGATGATGAAGGTAGATCGGGTGTTGTATCTTATGATGTACGTGATACTGTAAACTCTATACTTCCCTCCATGATGAGGATTTTCTTTGGCACTAAGAATATTCTCTCATTTGCACCTAACGGCCCTGAAGATGTTCAGATGGCAGAACAGTGTTCTGATTATATCAATAATTTATTGATGGAACAGCAGTCTGATTTCTTTAGTACAATGATGTCTGTATTCAAGGATGCCCTGGTTCGTCGTACTGGTGTAATGAAATATTGGTGGGAGGAAGCAGAAAAAGTTTCAACATCTAAATTTAGTGGTCTTGATGAACAACAAGCACAGATACTAGCAGGTGGTGAAGATGTTGAATCAGTAGAAATGGAACAATCTGGACAGACTCAAGAAGGTATACCACTTTTTGATGTTACATTAAAACGTAGAGAAACAAAAGGTAAAATTAGAGTTGAGGCCCTACCACCAGAAGAATTCATTATTGATCGTAGAGCAAAGAATGTTGAAGAAGCTGATATAGTATCACATAGGTCCTATAAAACAATTTCTGAACTTACCAGTTTAGGATATGACAGGGAGATGCTCGAGGAATATGCCTCTGCTGATGAATCATTCAGTACAAATGAAGAATTTATTGCTAGGCACTCCGAAACTGCTGATCGAGGCAGAACACGGATGGAACCAGCACAAAGAAAAATACTGTATTGTGAATCATATATCAAGCTTGATGTTGATCAAGATGGTATTTCTGAATTAAGGCGAATATGTACACTTGCAAATACCCATAATGTTGTTGATAACAATCCTTGTGATTATATACCTTTTGTATTATTTTGCCCTGCTCCTGAACCTCATACTGCTGTTGGAGCATCTATAACAGACCTTGTTGCAGATATCCAAAGAATAAAATCAGCAATTCTCCGAAATGTGATGGATTCACTTGTTATGGCTGTAAATCCACGGATGTTGGTTCAAGAAAATGCAGTTAATATAAAGGATGTCTTAAATACAGAAGTTGGATCAATAATTAGAGCTAGAGCACCAGGGGCAGTTCAACAGCTGGATATGCCATTTGTTGGACAACAAGCTTTACCAATTCTTGGGATGCTGGATGAAATTAAGTCTACAAGGACAGGTATTACCAAA
>VTLG01002626.1_pt1 | contig 23000 bp, 29 predicted proteins | sample 4694571 | NCBI WGS metagenome assembly VTLG01 (sample SAMN12604809, study PRJNA352737) | marine metagenome | biome: ENVO:00000447; feature: ENVO:00000209|ENVO:00000569|ENVO:01000036; material: ENVO:00002151; isolation source: viral sequences binned using virsorter ...
AAAGAGGTTCCTGATAGTGGCCCTAAGAGTGTTACTAATGCATTGTTCGTAGGATCAACTGCTGAGCTGCAAAAGATGTTAAAGGAAAAATAATGTACGAGTATAGATGCAGAATTGATAGAGTGGTAGATGGCGATACTGTAGACGTTGACATTGATCTTGGTTTTGGTGTGTGGATGCAGAAACAACGTATTCGGTTGTATGGCGTAGACACGCCTGAGTCAAGAACAAGGGACGCTGAGGAAAAAATATTTGGTAATCTTGCAAAAGATTTTGTCAAGAAACATGTTCCAGAAGAATCAACACAGGTTTTGAGAACAAAACTTGATGGTAAAGGAAAGTTTGGCCGTATACTTGGTGAGTTTGTCATTGGAGAAACAACATTAAACAGAATGTTAATCGAAACGTCTAACGCTGTAGAATATCACGGTCAATCAAAAGAAGATATAGAAAAAGAACACTTAGAAAATAGAAACAAACTCAAAGCAGATGCAGCTCTAAGTGCATAAGCAAAATGACTGATTCAGTATATCTAGGAAACCCAAATCTCAAGAAAGCTAATGTCCAACAAGAATGGACAAAAGAGGAACTTGAGGAATACACTCGTTGTATGAAAGACCCAATTTATTTTATACAAAATTACATCCAGATTGTTTCTCTGGACGAAGGCCTTGTGCCTTTTAAGTTGTATGATTTTCAGAAAGAAATGGTGGGAACTTTTCACAACAATCGTTTCACGATATGTAAACTTCCTAGACAGTCTGGAAAGTCTACTACTATCATCGCTTATCTGTTGCATTACGTTTTGTTCAACGCATCAGTGAATGTAGCAATCCTTGCAAACAAGGCGGCGACTGCTCGTGACCTTCTTGGTCGATTGCAGTTAGCTTACGAACATATGCCTAAGTGGTTACAACAAGGCGTAATGTCTTGGAACAAAGGTAGTTTGGAGTTAGAAAATGGTAGTAAAATACTGGCATCTTCTACTTCTGCAAGTGCTGTTCGTGGTGGGTCTTACAATATTATCTTTTTGGATGAGTTCGCCTACGTCCCAGCTAATGTTGCTGAACAATTCTTTTCCTCTGTGTACCCCACAATTTCCTCTGGTAAAACCACAAAGGTAATGATCGTTTCTACGCCACACGGTATGAATATGTTTTACAAGTTGTGGACAGATGCAGAAGAAGAAAGGAATGAATATGTACCTATTGAAGTACATTGGAGCGAAGTTCCAGGCCGTGACGAAGAATGGAAAGCGCAAACAATCAAGAACACCTCAGAATCGCAATTCAATACAGAATTTGAATGTGAATTTTTGGGTTCAATTGACACACTTATCAGTCCCACCAAACTACGACAACTTGCTTATCGAGCGCCAATACAGTCGAGTGCTGGACTAGATGTTCACATTCATCCCGAAGAAGGACACACATACTTTCTATCGGCAGATGTTTCTAGGGGAACGTCAAACGATTATTCAGCGTTTACTGTTATTGATGTTACTGAAATGCCATATAAGATTGTTGCAAAATATAGAGACAATGAAATTAAACCTCTTATATTTCCTCAAAAAATCTATGATGTAGCAAGGGCCTACAATCAAGCATATGTCTTAGTTGAGGTAAACGACATAGGAGAACAGGTAGCAAATACTCTACAGTTCGACTTAGAGTATGACAACCTCTGTATGGCTTCTATGCGTGGCCGTGCAGGCCAAGTCCTTGGTGGGGGGTTCTCAGGGGGTAGAGCTCAGTTAGGAGTAAGAACAACTAAGGCTGTCAAAAAGGTAGGATGTTCTAATCTAAAACAAATGGTTGAAGATAATAAACTGATTGTAGAGGATATTGATGTAATCAGTGAGTTGTCAACCTTTATTGTAAAGGGCGCTTCCTTTGAAGCAGATGAGGGTTGTAATGATGACCTTGTGGCATGTTTATTCACATTTGCGTGGGCCACAGACCAGACATATTTTAAGGAACTGACAAACGTAGATATGCGAAAAACTATGATGGCAGAACAGGCTGATGCCTTAGAACAGGATATGGCTCCCTTTGGTTTTGTTGTGAATGGATTAGAGGATGAAAATATAGGTGAGATGATAGATGAATATGGAACAAAATGGAATCCAGTTGTCAGAGACTATGGATCAAACTGGTAAGTATATAATTGAATACGTAGGTGGAAGTAAAGGCGACCTTCTCTGTAGATTTCTCAATAACGAAACTTCTAAAATAGAGACAACCAGATCAAATAAAACAAACCCATCGGATATAGGTTGTTTTAATTGGCTAAAGTTGGCTTGTCCGTATCACCTGACACTTGACCGATTTGAAGAGGTGTTGGCTACAAATACAAAGAAGTATGTTCCTGCTCATCCTCTTTGGATAACGTATGATGACAGATATTTAAAACTACTAGAACAATATGACTACAAAATTTTACAATTGAGATTTGAAGAAAGTCAGTATGTCACAATTCGAATAGAATCTAATCTAAAAAATGTTGATGCTGGAAAACACCCTGAGATATTAGTAGACTTTATGAACACTGTTTGGTGGCGAGGTTTAGATTTCAGCACGTTTACATCTAAACAATTGACCACTAAACCACCAAAACTAGAGCTTGGTGATGCATGGGAACAACGAGCGTATGTTTATGACCTATTTCTATCTAATACAAAAAATAGAGAATTTATTTTCTATAGTGACTTGTTTTTAGATTTTAGTTGTGATATTATAAAAAATTATGACTTAGAGGAATGGAAAAGTCTAGTAGACAAAAGTTGGTGTTCAGCTGGAGGCGGTTCGATATTAGGTTATAGGGATTGGGACAAACCAAGGCCTAGTGAAAAACCCAAATCAAAATATAGTGATATTATAGAAGGATATATTGATGGAAGAAATTAAACAATTTTTTGGGAAGACATGGAATCAAACAGAAGTTGATGAACATGTGGTAGACCGAATTATAAATGCTAAGTCTGTAATTGATGTTGGTTGTGGGTTTAATCCATATAAGAAATTTAATGATAATCTTATAGGTGTGGATATTGTTAATGAAAATGCAGATGTGAATTGTGACATTCTTGATTTCTCTAACAATGGCCCGTTTGACGTTGCAATCTGTTATGGTATACTTCATTTCAACTCTTATGATTGGATACGAGAAAGACTAGAGTGGGTAGTAGAGAATACAACAGACGATGCAGAGATATTAATAAAGGTCAACCCCTCTAGAAAAGAAGATCAAGCAGAGGCTCTAAGAAGTTCTGATGTGGTCTGGTTTGATAAATGGAATCATGGATTAGCAGAACATTTTGCAGACATATATAACTTAGAGATTTTAAATTGGCGTGAATGGCGCAATCCTCATGACAATAGTTTACGATTGAAATTTGATTATAGAAAAAGGAGTTAAGTCGTGAATACATTATTTACAGAAAGCACTGGTATTCTGGTGTTATTGGTTTATGGTATTTTTGCATTTGCAATGACCTATTGGTACTCTAAGGGGTACAACGATACTAAAGAATCCTTCTTAGTCGCTCGTAGAGAGCTCAACACATTTCAAGGGAGTCTGAGTGTCACCGCCGCATGGTTGTGGGCGCCTGGATTGTTCATCTCTGCACAACAGGCATACGTCAATGGTTTGGTCGGACTGTTCTGGTTCTGTCTAGGTAACTTCTTGACATTGGGTGCATTTGCGTATTTTGCAAAGAAAATACGAGAATGGGCTCCAGAAGGATTTACATTCTCTGGTTATCTGAAGGAGAAGTTCTCTGGTAGGGTACAGGGTCTATTTGTCGTAGAGATGATGATTCTTGCCATATGTGCGTTTGCAATCAACTTGATTGCGGGCTCTAAAACTGTAGAAGCACTTACAGGACTAGACGCTAGTGTAGTATCTCTACTCATGGTTCTGATTGCAATCCTGTATTCATTTAGGACAGGACTTAAAGCAACCGTGATGACAGAGATGATCAAGATGGTTGTAGTCTGGACAGGTGCTATCATCCTAGTTCCTTGGGTTATCTCAAGTGCTGGTGGTTGGGATGTTGTCGTTGCTGGTCTTGGTGGTAAGACAGGACAAGGTGCTGATATCTTTGGTACACCTTTTGCATGGGGTGTGTTTACTGGATTTGGTGCAGCTGCATTTCTTGGACATATGGGTGGGCCTTGGGGCGATAACTCATTCTACCAACGTGCGTTTGCAATTAAGGAAAAATCTATCATTCCTTCATTCGTTCTTGCATCGTTTGTGTTCATCGTAGTTCCGATTATGATGGGTCTATTAGGATTTGTTGCCGCTGGTTCTGGTATGAAGATTGATAACGTAGGTGTGACTAACGCACTTGTTATTGCACAATATCTACCAGCTGGTGCAGCTATCTTCTTCATGTTCATGGTATTCTCTGGTCTAGTATCTATTCTAGACTCGCAGTTTTCCTCTGTTGCAAATATGACAGGACATGATATCTACAATAAGTTTAAGGTGGGTAATACGACAGGTGGAGAAATCTATTGGGCACGATATGGTATGATTGCTCTTGCAGTTCTTGCCTTGATTATTGCGAACATTCCAGGCATGACACTAGTGTACCTGTTCTTGTTCTTTGCGGTACTACGTGCAAGTGTGTGGTTGCCGTCAATGATTACCTTTCTCAAACCTGGCCTGATTACAGAAAAGGGAATGTTTTGGGGTATCCTAATTCCTGCTACAATTGGAGAAATTCTATTTGTATCTGGTAAACTAGGTTATTCTGACACAGCGTTTCTCGGTGTTCTAATTGCAATCTTTGGATCACCGCTGTTATCCGTAGGTATCAGTAAGTACCGATGAAGGTAATTCTGCTCACTGGCCCGCAAGGGTCTGGTAATCATCTATGGAGTAAGGTGTTTACCACTTGGGCAGATAAAGAGTATTGGGTGGGGCATAAAGATGAGCCCCACTCAGGCCTCTGGGAAAATATGGATTCTTGGAGAGAATTTCCTTTCTTAAGCGATACGGTAATATCAATATCAATTCCTTACGCAGTAAGGGGTGACACAACTTTTCCAGACATAAAGTTATGGAAACAGATTATGATTGATCGTGATATTGATCATAAGATATGTGCGATTACCAGAGATGAGAATATCAATTTTCTACAGAATAAAAGAGTGCGTCCAGAGAACAACTACTACAAGGCTGTAGAGTATATAAAGACTTTGGATGTAGATTGTTTTCTATCCACAGAAACACTGATGTTATACCAGTGGAAATATGTAGAACAAGTATGCAGACATTTACAATTTTCTATTGACAAGAAAGACGTAGATTTTTCACAATCATTTAATGAGAAATATGTCAAGTATGTTCAAGAGTTTGATCTAGATAAAAAGGTGTGGGAAGTTTCGGGTATAAAGGAGCGTGACCCATTTATATATGACGGATGATAACAGATTTTGCATACTACAAACGCAAAGCCAATTTTAAGTCAAAATATAGTGGAGCAGACGATCCATCACAGATACACTCTGCCTCGCCAGCTGGATGGTTTGAAAATTATCCAGTTCAAGATTTTGATTATCAGTTTAATAGTTGGGGTTTCAGAGGCCCAGAGTATGATCAGTTCGTAGGAACTTCAGTAAATATATGCTTAGGGGATAGTTTTACGGTCAATGTAGGAGGCCCTGTCGAGCATGGTTGGGCATATCAACTACAAGATCACCTTGACTTACCAACTCTAAATCTAGCTATGGATGGAGCTGGAAATGATGCGATAAGAATTGTATATGACAGAGCAATCAAGTTATTTAATGTACAACAAACTTTTGTTATGTATAGTTTCTTTCACAGGCGGCTAGATGATGACAAAGAATTTACACATTATGGCCGAACAGAACGACACGCCCCAGCACCATTACATTCTGATGAGGAAAACTTTTCATATTTCGAAAAACAATATATAGAGAATGTACACGAAGCTTTTCTTCCGCCGTGGTGTTATAACGAAGTAGAGTTGGAGTATATAAAACTTTATGATAATTTTGACTATCCAGCTGGAGGCAGACCAAAATGGTCAAACAGAGATCGTCATCACATGAATAAAGAATTAAATAAAATGATTGCAGACTATTATTATGACCTGTTTCTTCACACTATATAAAGAATTTGTAGATGATGATTATAGAAAAGATCGTTCTAGGGGTTATCCTATCAACGAGGAGTTTCTATCTAAAAGATATGAGTGCATGTTGCCAGAGGAGCTCATCAAAGATAAAACAATTCTTGATCTTGGAAGTTGTGTAAGCAGCCTTGGTGCGTGGACATTACATCACAACGCAAAAGAGTATACTGGTGTTGAGTGTAATAAAGACTTGTGCGATTTGGCCATAAAAAATCTGTCAAATTATTTTGATAATTGGAATATAGTTCATACAGATGTTGAATACTTTTTAAACACAGATAATCGTCACTTTGATATAATTGTAGCCTCAGGAATATTGAACTACTACTATGATCAGAAAGTTGTTCTTGATAAAATTGTCACAAAAACAAAAACTTTAATTATAGATAGTCAAGGGCCGTATCCTATAGTATCTGATAATCCAGTAATTGTATATAAAAAAAGACCAGATGGTTTTCATGGCTATCCGAATGTTGAGTATTATGATATGATTCTAAAACAACATAATTTTCAAAGGTTTTCTTATAGTCCAGAAATTCCAGAAATTTATAATAACAACACAGAATATAACAGGTACATGGTTCGTTATGTGGAAGTTTGATGACAATATAGCTCCAAATTTTGTTGAGCACGCAAGAAAACATATACCAAACTACGACAAAGTAATTGATAAAACAACCAGTGTTTGTAATCGTTTGTGCAGAAAAGACGATCCAATTATAGATGTGGGGTGTGCAACAGGAGAAACTTTAAGAAGATTAGAGGCTTCAAACTTCACAAATTTATATGGAGTAGATAATAGTACCAGTATGATAAAACACTGTGATACTAACGCTATAATTTATCTTGGTAACAAGTTGCCAACATTGATATCGTATAAGGTTATAATTTTGAACTGGACACTACACTTTATCAAAGAAAAGTCTGACTATCTAGAGCATTGTTCTAAAAGATTACAAGAAGATGGCTTTATAATTTTAAGTGATAAGACAAGCAAGGATAGTTTTTTGATAGACCGATACCATGATTTCAAAAGAGACTGTGGTGTGAGTGAAGACGAAATTATTGGCAAACAACAAGCCGTTGAGGATATGATGTACATCGATGATGTAAATTGGTATTTTGATCAGGGTAAGAAGTTGGGTTTTGATGTAGATATAATAGACGCAGATTTTTGTTTCACAACTTTTTTGTATAGAAAGAAAACTCATGACTGAATTAGTGTTCTGGTCTGGTGATTTTTCTACAAAAGTAAATGAGTGGTTAAAGGAGAAACACCCTCTTTTTCTACAAGAGTGGAAACAAGCTATAGAAAAAGAAGAAAAATACACTATAAAAAGTGGCCATAAACCATTTAATCATGGCACGTTAATAGACCGTGCTGGTGAGGATGAATTTACTTTTCATTCTAAATCTTGTATTGAATGGGTTCCTTTTCAAGAATATTCCAAAACAAAATTTTCAGATTGTATGTTTGAGACTGCTCAATTAATAGCAGACGAAGGAAAAACCATAGACTTTTTCTGGTCTGGTGGCTTGGATAGTAATGCAGCTCTACTTGCATTTAATGAATTAGGATTAGAAAAACAATTGCGTGTTCTTATGGGAGGCCGCATGGAGTCTCCTGAGTTGTTTGAAAAAATAGTGAAAGGTAGAATGGAATATGTTTGGGATGAAACGAGTACGCAAGCTGTGGTATATGGAATGGCTAGACCAGATGTAAATGTGTTATGCTCTTTAGGTGAGTGTGATCCTATGTTCGGGTGTAAGTCAAACTTTGCTGGACGAGGTATTGGAGTGACAGATCAATTTGAATGTTGGGAGACTAAACGAAGATATTATAGTTCTCACAACACTTGGCGATACGTTACAAATTTTAGTGGAGATTGGGTTGACCTCGACAACTATATGCCGTTTGTTATGCAGCCACCTATAGAAAAGTGGTTATGTAATCATGTGGTTGCGGGCGATATGATATACTATGATCTCACACATGATGGTTGGGGAGATTGGTACAAGACAGGCGAAGCACCAAACGCCCCTAGTCAAGAATACTACAAGAAATGTAAAATGATGATAAGAGACTTTATCTATGAAATAATTGGTGATAGATATTTAGCATATGAGCAACCGAAAGTCGCAAGTGGATTGAGATTGAACACAGAGAGTTCACTAAGAGTTCTTGCTATCACTGGAGATGGCCAAATAGTAACACATGAAAATTTTGATGAATTTGATTGGTCAGAATATATTGTCGATCTTTAAGGTTCTAGATACGCAAAAATTGCAGAGATGGTGTGTCAAATAGACACATCATTTTTGCATACCTTCCTTATACATAGTAGCGCAATATTGCATTGCACAATTTTCAAAAATAGGAGAAAGAAATGTCCACGATGACAATGGTTCACTTCGCATGTGATGTGTGTGAAGCAATTCGTAATTTTACAGTTAGTTTTCTAAAGGAAACTTGGCGTCTATGTCAAGTGTTTGGCTATGCTCGAGCAGCAGGGGAACTATCAAGACACGGAATGTATGAAGAAGCAAAAGAACTTATGTTGTATTGTTCAAATCCAGACAAAGATGAACGGTAGAATATAAAGAGGCCATCCAAGATATACAGAGTGTAAGGATACTACTATTGGGTTAGCTCCTGATATTTTTGCGGCTGTGAAAGAAGATAACGCTACAGGTGGCGTTATCATGGAGATAACCCCGAAATACAAAACAAATAGGTGAGCATAGATTGGTGTGATACCCATGTCAATTAGAGTGGGGGCTGCGATAATTGCTACTATCAGATATGTGCTACTTGTTGGCATACCCATTCCTAAGACGATACAAAGAACAGCTACGAATAACAAAACAACTATGGTGTAACCACCAGAGATATCCATAATAAAAGAAGATATTCTAATATTAAGAGCAGTTTGATCCATAACGCCTATGATCAGACCTATTGCGGCTGACAGTATAATCAGACCACTCATGGATTTTGTTATTTCTGGAAGTAGAGGGGATACCGAATTCGAGTTTGGGGTTTCCCTATCCCTGCCTTTTATTTTCGGTACATTCAGTAAAAGAACAGCATAGAACGCCACAGCTGGTAGAATAGCTACTAGCACAACATCCCAATACGATATCTGTAAAATCTCTGCCATGAGAAATGCGGCCGCCCCCATGATCGGTGGCATGAGTTGACCACCAGTAGATGCAACCGCCTCGTATGCAGCTGCACGAACCTTTGAATATCCACATTTTATCATAAGTGGTATGGTAACTTGACCTGTGCTCATGACATTAGCAACAGCGCTACCTGACACACTGCCAAAGACCGCAGAGGACAGAATGGCAACCCTGGCAGGTGAATCGACACGATTTATAATAAACTGAACTAATCTGTTGATTATTCCGAGGTATACCAATAGTTGACCTATGAGTACAAATACAAACACAATTCCACATATCACAGCCATAGACATACCTAACATTGCAGTATTGTCTATTACAATATGACTTAGAAAATCTAGGTAGTCTATGTCTTCTGATAACGGAAACAAAAGAAAGGCTATGAGTATAATACCAAAGGATGCTCCACTAGTTTTGAAACAACCAATAATAATTGCTATAATTAGTGGGACTGCTAGTATAAAGAGATTATCAGGACGATATTCAGTTAGATAAGGGTAATAATAAAATAGTAATGGCCCACCAATAAAAATAAATGCATTTTTAAAAACATATGCTAAACTGACCAGTAGTATCAATATGTACCACTGTTCATCAAAAAAAGGATGGCCGATGCGAAAATCTACATCAGCCACACTCAATAACAAAATGACAGGTAATAGATAACTACTTACGTGCCATATGAAGTTCTTCATATGCAAGAACCGCTCCTTGATGTAAAGGCACACCACCGTCAAATGCGTTCATCTTAGTTTCATCAAAACCAGATACCATCTTCGAAGATTTACGATATACCTCTGCATTTTTGTAAATTGCAAGAACCACGTTCTTTACAGTTTGGGGATCAACATCTTTGTGAGCCCATAACATGTAAGGAAATGTTAATATTCTTGTCTCTGCTCGAATAGAGGGTGTTTTAGGGTTTGGTTTGACTGTGATAACCTCAAATCCAGGCCACCCTTCCAACAGTCGTACCTCTGCTCTTCCACTGTTCAGAGACAACATTCGAATACCGCCGTCAATTGAAGCATGAAGTTTCTTTGCAGAGCCAGACCCGATAGCAACAATAGCCACATCCACGTATCCATTGTCAAATGCTTTCCAGTTACCAGGCAAAGATGTCACAGGAACAGGTCTAACATCTTTAAAAGTTAGAGGTGGATTAGCGTTTAATAGTTTGTGTATGATATTCCAGTGAAATCCAGGCGCACCTCTAAATCCAGATGGCATCTTTTTACCTCTTAAATCATCATAACTTCTGATATCAGAGTTATTACGAACTATCAAACCAGTTTTGAAGAAGTGTAAATTTGCTACAAATCTTAGGTTTTTGTGTTTATTTTTACTAGTGCGAATACCATTATATGCCCAATTTAATGATGTTGGGTTAGAAATACCAAAGTGAACCTGTCCTTTATCAACCATAGCTGCATATATGGCAGTGCCACTATAAGAGCGTGGATATAATTTTATATCACTTTTTTGTAAGGTTTTTGATAAAGCAAGTCCAGTTTGGTAGTTTGCACTACCTTTTGTCGTTCCAAGAACAAGGGGTTCTGCCACAGCAGAAGAGATTGCAACGAAAATACTCGCTGCAAATGCAATAACATATTTCATACTATCTCCTTAATCTTTTCAAATCACTATAATTATATATACAACTAAATTAACTCAATCAAATCATTGTCCAGCTTGATCCAACAATTTGAACATAAAATCTGAGATTGGCCTATAAGATGGAAGATTTCTTGTCTACTATCCTCATTTACACCAACTCTTTTTGTTATTTTTCGGATATCTGAGTCGTGAGGGTAGAACTTTAGACAAACAGTCTCACTTTCACCGCAATGAACACAAGATTTGTCATTGAGCCACTCGTTAAGTAACACAATTCGTTTGCGATAATTACGTCTGGCCACCTTTTTTATAGTGTCTTTATACTTTTCGTAATGTGCATTTCCCATGTTAATATTTATATGTTATAAGGCATCTAAAAACGCAAGTTAAGAAGGTAAAAATTATAAATAATTCTGAACAATAACTCTTTAGCTAAAGGGAGTAAAGAAATGGGATTTTTAGTTTCTCCTGGCGTACAGGTAAAAGAAATTGATCTTACGAATGTTGTTCCTGCTGTTGCAACGTCTATTGGCGCAATTGCAGGGCCATTTCAAAAAGGGCCCGTGTCCGAAGTTACTACAATAGGTTCTGAAGAAGACCTTGTACGTATTTTCGGTAAGCCTAACAACTCAAACTATGAGTGGTGGTTTACTGCTGCAAACTTCTTGCAGTATACTAACTCTCTTAGAGTTGTAAGGGCTGAATCGGGTGTTTTGAACGCATGTTCCGAAACAGGCCTTCTAATTCGTAGTTTAGAACACTACGAAGGGAGTTTTGAAGACGGGCAGGGAAGTGTTGGGCCATGGGCCGCACGAACTGCTGGTTCTTGGGGTAATGCGTTAGAAGTATCAATTTGTGCAACTGCTACCGCCTACGAACAAAATATTACTGGTGCAAACCAAGTAAATGGTGCGGCTTCAAGCGGTGCCACATCAGTTACGGTTGACGATGTTGACCTTGCTGATAATGAAATCAATGTCGGTGACATTGTATCATTCTTCACAGATAGTGGTTTTGGTACATTCGCAACAAACCATGTTGGTATTGAATACGAAGTCACAGCGAGAGACACCGCAAATAACAACATTACTATTCGTAAGTTAGACGATCCGAATAGTGGTGGACTAAACGGTGATTTGGCAACAGACTCTTACATTCGCAGACGTTGGAAGTATTACGATCTATTTGAGAGTGGCCCAGGCACAACTGCTTGGTCAACTGAAAATGGTAAAGGTACTGCTGACGAAATGCATATCGTTGTTGCAGACACTACTGGTGAGATCACTGGTTTTGCAAATAGTGTTGCAAGTCAAAGAACTCTTTCTGTCATTGAAACATATGAAAGGGTTTCAAAGAACCCAAATGCAAAAACTGCTCAAGGTTCTACAAACTATTACAGAAACGTAGTTAATATTCAGTCTAGTTTTATTTACTGGATGGATCATCTTGGTGCTGGAACAAACTGGGGCACAGACCTAGTTGCTTCTAACAAGATCGATTTAAACGGTACAGACTCTACTGGCTCAAACGAGGGCGACAGCATCATCTTAGATGGTACTGATGGTTCTTCTAGTAACGCTGGTAGTTATATCGTACAGGATGGGCCTTCTTCTGGTGGTTCTTACACCGCTGTTAATGCTCCAACATACGATGGTCTTACTGGTGGCACAGATGATTATTCTGTAACTGCTGGTGAACTGGAAATTGGATATGACAAATTTTCTGACACAGAATCTTTGGATATCAACCTTGTTCTTGGTGGGCCAAGTTCTGGTGTATCTGATGCATCTGGAACAAGTGGTGATGCTTTCGACACACACGGTACTATGTTGACCGATTTGGTTGAACTCCGTAAAGACTGTGTTGCATTTATTTCGCCTGCAAGGTCAGACGTTGTTAACGTAACTGATCCAGTTGTTGCAGTTGAAAATGTAAAAGCCGCTTTCGACACATTACCTTCATCGTCTTATGTGGTATACGATAGTGGGTACAAGTACATGTATGATAAGTACAATGACTTATATCGCTACGTACCTCTTAATGGTGATACTGCTGGTCTTTGTGCCAATACGGATACAGTTGCTGATCCTTGGTTCTCTCCAGCTGGTTATAATCGTGGTAACGTGCGAGGTGCAATCAAACTGGCATTTAATCCTAATCAGGCACAACGAGACATTCTCTATCGTGCAAGGGTTAATCCTGTAGTTAACTTCCCTGGCCAAGGCGTGGTTCTCTTTGGAGATAAAACTGCTCTTGCCAAACCTAGTGCATTTGACCGTATTAACGTGCGTAGATTGTTCTTGGTTCTTGAGAAGGCAATCGCTACTGCAGCTAAGTTCCAACTCTTTGAGTTCAACGATGAATTCACAAGGGCACAGTTCCGTAACTTGGTAGAGCCTTTCTTGAGGGACGTTCAAGGTCGCCGTGGTATCTTTGACTTTAAGGTGGTCGCAGATAGTACAAATAATACAGGCGAAGTCATTGACCGAAACGAGTTTATTGGTGACATTTACATCAAACCTGCTCGGTCTATCAACTTCATTACCCTAAACTTTATAGCGGTTCGCACAGGCGTATCGTTTAGCGAGGTAGGAGGTTAATCATGGCAATGATCGATGATTTCAAAGCAAACTTAATCGGTGGTGGCGCTCGTGCTAACCAATTTCGGGTTACTATTACGCCTCCGCCGGGTATTGCAATCGGACTAGATGTTCGTAGGGCATCATTTTTGGTTAGGAGTTCTAATTTACCAGCTACAAATATAGGTGAAATTGCTGTTCCATTCAGAGGCAGAAGTATCTACATTGCTGGTGACAGGCCTGAACCAGAAACTTGGACTACCATGTTCATGAACGATACGGACTTTATGATCCGTAACGCCATGGAAAGGTGGACAAATGGTATCAATGATGCTGCTGATAATACTGGTGTTATTGCACCAGCTGATTATCAGACAGATTTGACAGTTGAACAACTTGATCGTGACGATACCATTTTGAAGAGTTACATTTTTAGAAGCGCATGGCCAACAACAGTTAGTAATATAGAATTAACTTCAGAAGCCGCAGACGCAATTGAAGAATTTGAGGTTACTTGGAGATATCAACATTTTGAAGCTTCATCAGTTAACTTCTAATTACAAACCTACTAAATAGTCAGTAGTAGGAGATATTATGGCTGAACTTTTCGGATTCCGAATAGAACGATCTAAAAAGGATCAAGGGGCGGGAACATCGTTCTCGACCCCTACTCCTGATGACGGCACACAAGACGTTGCCGGTGGTGGTTTTTTCGGACAAATACTAGACACAGATGGTCGAGAGAAAACTGAATTAGATTTAATTCGGCGCTATCGTGACATATCAACACAATCAGAGTGTGACGCTGCTATTGAAGATATAGTAAATGAAGGTATCGTTGCAAACCAAAAGGATCAGGCGATTGCGCTTGACCTTGATCGTTTTCCGTATTCGGATAAAATCAAACGCAAAGTTAGAAAAGAATTTGAAGAAATATTACGACTCCTTGACTTTGAGGCCAAGGGACACGATATTTTTCGCCGTTGGTATGTTGATGGTCGTGTCTACTATCACAAAATTATTGATGAGAAAGATACTCGTAAAGGAATTACAGAACTACGATTTGTTGATCCCACAAAGATTAAGAAAGTTAGAGAGATACAGAAAGATAAAGACCCTAAGACTGGCGTAGAGATGATCAAAAAGATAGATGAGTATTTCATCTACAATGAAAAAGGTCTTATGTCAGCTGGCTCTGGAGCTGGTTCTCAGGGAATTAAGATTGCGCCTGATGCTATAACTTATGTTCCATCTGGTTTGGTTGATGGTAATAGTGGCAGGGTTTTGTCTTATCTACACAAGGCAATCAAACCAGTAAATCAACTGAGAATGATTGAAGATGCGCTTGTCATTTACCGTATATCTAGGGCTCCTGAGCGCCGTATATTTTATATTGATGTTGGTAATCTTCCTAAGATAAAGGCAGAACAATATCTCAAAGATGTGATGAATCGTTATCGTAATAAACTGGTGTATGATGCAAACACTGGTGAGATACGAGATGACCGAAATCATATGTCAATGTTAGAGGACTTCTGGTTGCCACGAAGAGAAGGTGGTAGAGGAACAGAAATTACGACATTGCCTGGCGGTTCTAATCTAGGAGAAATCGATGATATACAATACTTCCAGAAAAAATTATACCGTTCACTTAACGTGCCGGCTTCACGACTTGAATCTGAACAAGGATTTACACTCGGCCGATCTACAGAAATTACAAGAGATGAACTTAAATTCACTAAATTTGTACAACGGATTCGGAAAAAGTTCACTCCCTTATTCACTGACATTCTCAGGACTAACTTACTCCTCAAAGGAGTAATTGGCCCAGATGATTGGCCAGTGATGCAAGAACATATTCAGTTTGATTTTATTGAAGATGGTCACTTTGCGGCCTTAAAGGACGCAGAATTACTAGAAGATCGTCTTAATCAGTTAGGTACTATTGAACCTTATATTGGTACATTCTTCAGTAAAGAGTACGTTTTGAAGAAAGTCTTACGCATGACAGACGCTGAGATTGAACAAATACGTGATGAGATCAAAACTGAGGCTGAACGTGATCCGATGGATGGTGGTATCGTTATACCACAAGGTGGCGATGGTATTCAGAGATTACCAAGTGATCCTATGGGTATGCCTCTTGATCCTACAATGTCTGCTAAAGATAGAGTTGGCCTTGCAGTTGGTATTCCACCAGAGGATATGCAACCGCCAGAGGAAGCACCACCAGAGGAACCAGAGCCCACAGAGGACGAATTTGATAAAAGTATGACCGTGAAAGGAAAGAAAAAATGAGTAAAGAAATGATTGATGCAATTGTCACTGGTGACAATGTAGCTGCTCAAGATGCATTTAATTCCGCTATTTCTAATAAAGTGGGAGATGCGTTAGAAATTAAACGTAAAGAAATATCTAAAGACATTGTTTCTACAGTAAAGGTTGAGGAAGATGATTCGGTTTGAAGAGATTCATGAATCTACAGTCGTAGAGAGAGATGAACACCGTAAATCAAAGGAGTATAAGAAGTTATCTCCGAAGATGAAGAGTGCTGTGGACGCTATATTCAGTAAATTAGACTCTAAGCCGTCTGATTTCCTAAATAGCTTTGAAAAAACTATGTCCGATGTGTCAAAAAAGTATAAAGTTCGTGAAAAAGAACTGACTAAATACTTTGAACGAGAGATGTTATCAATATAGGGGTATAAAATGGCGTATACGACACAAACAATAAGAGACTCCGATTTTGAGGTTGTCACCAAGACCACAATTACTGGTACAAATGGTACGGCAACAAAAGTTGTTGACGTTTCAGAACTTGCGGGCGCTGCGACAGACCCTAGAGTATCCATTGTTTCTTGTTTCTGGTCTGTAAGCTCACACACAGATATCGAATGGAACGCAACGACTAACGTAGTTGCTCTATCTTTGAATGGTAGTGGTAACTATAATGCTAGCGCTCAGTCTGGTGTATCTATTCCAAATAATGCTGGAACTGGTATAGATGGTGATATTTACTTTGAAAATGATGCGGCTTGCGTTGGAACAATTATCCTTAAATGTCGTAAAGTATCAGGTTTTGATAATATAACGTAAGGAAAGAACTATGCGGTTAATTGCTGAAGAACTATCAGAGGTAGAATTTATCACAGAAGAACTTGTGGAAGGTTCTGGAAACAAATCCTATAAAATTAGGGGTGTTTTCATGCAATCTGATGTAAAAAATCGCAACGGCCGTGTATATCCCCAACCAATTCTTGCAAAAGAGGTTGCAAAATACAATAAAAATTTTATTCAAGAGAAACGTGCATTTGGCGAACTGGGTCATCCAGACGGGCCAACTGTTAATCTTGAGAGAGTTTCCCACATGATTACAGATTTATATCCTGATGGGAAAAATTTCATTGGCGAGGCAAAGATTATGTCCACACCAATGGGAGAAATCGTAAAAAATCTAATGGACGAGGGTGCCAAACTAGGTGTTTCTTCAAGAGGCATGGGTAGTTTGGAATCCAGAGGTGGAACTAACTATGTAAAAGATGATTTTTATCTTGCTACAGCTGCGGATATCGTTGCTGATCCTTCTGCGCCTAATGCGTTTGTAGAGGGAATAATGGAAGGTAAAGAGTGGGTTTGGAACAATGGCGCACTAGTTGAGTCAGAATTGGTTCAAATGCAGAAAGATTTTGATGTGAAACAAGTAAGAATGGACGAAAAGCGGAAGGCTTTAGCTTTCGCAAAATTTCTTAAAAGGTTGTAATTTATAAATAAATATTACAGGATAGCAAAGGAGATACCCTATGTCCGAATTAGATAAAACAATAGAGGAGCTAGAAGCGGAAGTTCTTGCAGAACTTGAAGAAGCTTCTGAAAAGCCTTTGGATGATGGTACAAGTGGTGCCAAAAAGGACTTAGGCCTGGGCTCCAACAACGCTGGAGACAGTGTTGGCAAAGCCAGTGACCCTGCCCCAAATGTTGCAGGCGCTGACAAAGCAGAATCCGTACCTGGCGAACGTGCAGACGTTGGCGGCCAGAAACACGGTGCAAATACAGGTGATGCTGCTTCTGGAGAAACAACAGACGGCGGGCCTATGAAGAAAAATAGTAAAGGTGCTAAAGCATCTGTCGCTGCAGACGGTTCTGGAAAAGAAGCATCTGCTCCCAATAACGAGCCCGATATGGCAATTGGTAAAGCCGCAAGTGCTCAGGCTAAACCAGCGAACGATAAAGACATCGAACGCCAGGCAAAAGGAGAACCTAAAGTGAAACAAGGAAGTTCTGGAGAAGCATTGCCCGGCGAGAAGAAAAAACTCGCTGCTGGTGATGAAGTTGAACATGACGGCGATGAGCTTGTAGAGAACAAGAAACTCACAAAAGCTCAACATCTTGAGAATATCGCAAAAATGAAAAAGGCTGACATTGAAGAAATGTTGACTGCTCACGCTGCGAAATTGGAAGAAGCAGAAAATGCAGAAACCGAAGAAGCTCTTGAGAAGTTGCAAGCTGAAAAAGCAGAGATCGAAGAGAAAATTAAATCGATCAATGTTAAAGAAGACGTTGATGCCCTCGTAGAAGGTGAAGAACTTTCTGAGGAATTCAAGGAAAAAGCTTCAACAATATTTGAAGCTGCAGTAAAATCACGGACTCGTGAGGAAATCACTCGTATTGATGATGAACTCAAGGTCGAGGCCGCTGAAAACCTAGAAACTGTCAAAGAAGAGTTGACAGAAAAGGTTGACAACTATCTTAATTACGTAGTAGACGAATGGACAAAAGAGAACGAGTTGGCAATTGAACGTGGACTTAAAGGCGAGATTGCAGAAGACTTCATCTCTGGGCTGAAACAGTTGTTTGAAGACCATTATATTGATGTGCCTGATGAAAAGTACGATGTACTTGAGGCACAATCTGAAAAGATTACTGAACTAGAAGAAAAACTTAACGAAGAGATTCAAAAGAATATCGAATCTAAAGAAGTTAAGGATGTTTTGGTTCGGGAATCGGCTATTTCTGACGTTTCCGAAGATTTAGCTGACACAGAAGTTGAAAAGTTTCGCACATTAGTACAGGACGTTGAGTTTTCCGATGAAGAGTCCTTCAAAGAAAAACTTAACACACTCAAGGAAAGTTATTTTCCAAGAGTTAGTCAGTCTGATGAAGGAACAGCATTAGATGATGAAGATGGTGGCACCGCACAGGACATTGAAACGACTGATACGATGAAATCGTACATGTCGGCAATCAGTCGTAACAAAGCACGTGCCCAATAATAATATGAAAAACGGATGTAAATAATAAAGGAGAAACTAAATGTTTCAGACAGAACATCTACAAGAAAAGTGGCAGCCAGTCCTAGAACACCCTGATCTTCCTAAGATTGAGGATTCTTATAAGCGGGCAGTTACCACTCTCATCTTGGAAAACCAAGAAGCTGCTTTAAAAGAGGACAAGAACTTCCTTACAGAAGCTGCTCCTACTAACTCCACAAATGGTGGACAAATGGACATGTGGGATCCAATTTTGATCTCTCTCGTTCGCCGTGCAATGCCTAACCTCATTGCTTATGACGTATGCGGTGTGCAACCAATGACAGGGCCTACTGGTCTTATCTTTGCTATGCGTTCCACATTTACTTCACAAGACGGTGCAGAGGCTCTCGTTGACGAGTCAATGCCTGACATTTCTAACCAGAACGCTGCTGGTACAATCGGTGGTGGCGATGTTGGTGCAACTGAAACTAACCCTGCTGTTCTTAACGACAGTCCTTCTGCTGGAACATACGTTTCTGCAACAGGTATGACTACGGCTCAGGCCGAAGCATTGGGTGACAGTGCAACTAACGCTTTCGCTGAGATGGCGTTCTCAATCGAAAAATCAACGGTTACTGCTGTTTCACGTGCTCTAAAAGCTGAGTACACAATGGAACTTGCTCAAGACCTTAAAGCAATTCATGGTCTTGACGCAGAAACAGAATTGGCAAACATTTTGTCTTCTGAAATTCTTGCAGAAATTAACCGTGAAGTTGTTCGTTCCCTGTATATCACTGCTGTTGCTGGTGCTCAGGTTAATACGACAACTGCTGGTATTTTCGATCTCGACACCGACTCAAATGGTCGTTGGTCAGTTGAAAAATTCAAAGGTTTAATGTTCGCTATAGAACGTGACGCCAATGCAATTGGTCAACAGACACGTAGGGGTAAAGGTAACATGTTGATCGTATCTGCTGACGTTGCAAGTGCGTTAAACATGGCTGGTGTACTTGATTACACTCCTGCTCTTAACAACAATCTTAATGTTGATGACACAAGCACAACTTTTGCTGGTGTTATGAACGGACGTTTTAAGGTTTATGTTGATCCTTATTCTGCAAACGTAGCTGCTTCTCAGTATTATGTTTGTGGTTATAAAGGTACTTCACCTTATGACGCTGGCTTCTTCTACTGCCCATACGTTCCACTACAAATGGTTCGTGCAGTTGGTGAGTCTAGTTTCCAACCTAAGATCGGCTTTAAGACACGTTATGGTCTTGCTGCTAACCCATTTGCTGCTGCTGGTGCAGTTGCTGCTGGTGACACAGTTAACACCGATGCTTCTTTGGATGCGAACACCAACGCTTGGTATCGTAGGGTTAAAGTCACTAACTTGATGTAATAATAAAAAAAGTGACTACAAACTCAGGGGGGTGCTTCGGCACCCCCTTTTTTTTATAAATAGTACGAAGGAGAATTAAATGGGTATGGAAATTGTCACCGAGTATTGGCACCAGATTCTTGTTCTAGTAGGCGCTATTGTTGTTGCTGTGAGGTTAGAAGCTGAAGTTAAGTCACTAAGAAAAGATATCGAAGATATAAAAAAGAGAGATACCTACGTTGAAACTGTCAGGCTTCGGGCAGAGGTGGACGTACTAAATAAACAGATAAGTGGATTATGGGATTTTGCAAATAGTTTAAGAGATAGATTCAAAAATGGAAATGGACACTCTTAATAATGTTTTTAACTAGAGAGCTAGTAATTGTAAACGTAAACTACTGGATGCCAGACTATACAAATATTCTTCAAGAATTTGTCTGGCAAACAGAAGACCTAGTACCAGAAATACCAAGAGTTCATAGATTTCTTAATTTTTGGTATGAAAATATCGATGCTGTGATTAGTGAAGTACAAGTCTCAACATCAACAAACAGAGATTTGAGAATTGCAGATTTCATAAAGGAAGTATGATGGCAGGCCCAATAGACAGACAACCAGACAAATTAGATTACCTAAGTCCAACTCAATTTAGATTTGGTATACATCAACTGCCTAAAGTAGAGTTTTTTGTACAAACTTGTAACTTGCCTGGTCTTACTATGAATAACACAGAGATACCAAACCCATTTAAAAATATTCCTGTAATGGGTGAGAAAATTGAATATGAAGATTTGAATTTAACATTTTTGGTTGATGAATATCTAGAAAATTATTTACAATTACATCAATGGTTGACAGCTATAGGTTTTCCAGAAAAAAGAGAACAATTCAGAACACACAGAGATGTTACATCAAATACACCAGCTAGTGGTGGTACACCTTCAGTAGATACTATTAATTCAGCGGTTGCTGATAAGGCTATGTACTCTGATGCCTATCTTATGATATTGTCTAATAAAAATAATCCCATCGTAGAGATTGATTTCAAAAATGTATTTCCTACATCTATTGGTGGTCTGTCATTTGACGGTGGAGCTACAGATGTAGAATACCTCACATGTGATGTAACCTTCAAATATCAAATATACGAGATCAGAACATTATAAATAGGTTTAGAGCAGATCGTGATAAGCTTTAACAAATATCATAATCTGAGTCTTAATTTGTAGTGACCACTCGGCGAGCCTCACTACAGACAATATACGCAAGGAGAGAAATCACCTCTGCTCTACTTTTTTGAATAAGGTATATTATGACATTAGAAGAACTACAACATGAAGCAAGGCAAGACCTTGCAGTTATTGACCAAGAAAGACTCGATCAGGAGTCTCTAAAAAATCAAACTATCAAATCAAAATGGTTGGAACACAGAACTAAGTATGATCAACTTTTGATTATGCGTAGGGCTGACCATCAAAAACTTTATCGTGACAAATGGGAATACTACGGCGGTAAATCAGACGCTAAGGTATATGCGGCCAAACCGTTTGATATAAAGGTTCTTAAAAACGATTTGCAAATGTACATCCAATCAGATGAGGACATTCTAGAACTTCAAGGTAAGATATCATATTACGAAAGCATCATCAAATATATTGACGGTGTAATAAAGTCTATTGACAATCGTGGTTGGGATATTAAAAACGCTATTGAGTGGAAAAAGTTTGAAGCGGGAATGATGTAATGTATGATGTAAACGTAAATAGAGAGGCGGCCTTCACAACGTATTCTTATCGTTTGAAATATCCAATCGGTGATACACAATTTTGGATAGACAAAATAAAACATCACGAAGCAGAAATGAAAGAGTACACAGAAAAAGAAAATCTAAATTCTTTTGGTGTTGCAACAAACAATAACCTACTTAATGAATTTAATTTTCATGAGTTGAGAGATGAGTTGTGTGGTATTGTAACAACTCTTTTGAAAAATCTGTATGTTGATGATGCAAAGATTGAATTAAATGACAGTTGGGCCAACGTGTATAGAAAAAATGACCATGCGCCTCTTCACATGCACGAAAACAGCCATTGGTCTTGCGTTTATTATTTAACACCTACTGGTGATGCGCCTCTGTATTTCAAAGACCCTAGACCAACTCCTATTATGGATAGTTCGGTTCCGTTACTAAAAAATAGATATAATCAACTTGTAAACAAACAAGAATTTGAGCCTGGAGAGATGATAATTTTTCCTAGTTGGTTAGAACACGGTGTGTCTATGAATAGAACAGATGAGGTAAGAGTAAGTTTAGCATGCAATTTTAGGGTTACGATCTAATGGAAGACATGATAGACAAACAACAGATTATAGAAAATCTAAAGAACGTATATGATCCAGAGATACCCTCTGCAAGTCTATATGATCTTGGATTAATCTATGATATTGTTATCAGTGCAAGAGAACATGAGGTTACTATTACTCACACATTGACCAGTGCGTTTTGTCCTTTTGCAGATGAGATTGTAAATAATATAAGACAGGCAGGATATGTAGAAAATGTGCGTAGTGTACAAATAGTAACTACATTTGACCCTCCATTTAGTATGGACATGGTTCCAGAAGAAACAAGGATGATGCTAGGGTGGACATAGAAAAATATATTGGCTATTATGAACATGTATGGGACAGTGATCTTTACTGTGACGGTATAAGAGAAACTAATTACGATTATCAACCATCATCATATTCAGATCATGTTGGTAAAGTAAAGGCTGACAAACGTGTACGAATGGATGAGGTTTGGGTTCGATTTG
>VTLG01005326.1_pt1 | contig 22999 bp, 39 predicted proteins | sample 4694571 | NCBI WGS metagenome assembly VTLG01 (sample SAMN12604809, study PRJNA352737) | marine metagenome | biome: ENVO:00000447; feature: ENVO:00000209|ENVO:00000569|ENVO:01000036; material: ENVO:00002151; isolation source: viral sequences binned using virsorter ...
AATACTTCGGTATTTCAAGCCCCAAACCTACAGAAGTAAAAAAACCTACACCCGTAAAGGCCGCCAAGCCGCACGAGAAGCTCAGCTCACTCGTCGAGGAGATTGGTAAAGACGTCTTTGGAATTCGCGTAAAAGTTGAATGGGGTAGATGTCCTTATTGTGACACCACTACTCAATTATTAAGTCTCTATTCTAACTATTTTAGATGCTCTCTATGTCAAGAGACCATTAGACAATACGTTAACGGGCATATTGCCTATCTACCGATCGACAGTAAAACGTCGACCTTAGATCATGAGCCGCAAGAAAAGTAAGAGCCTCTTTGGATATACACACATCAAAAAGACTCCTCGTAAACGCCCAGGCAGGCATGCGAAGTCTTATTCGAAGCGTATTCCGCGCCGTAAAAAATCGCGTGGTCAGGGCTAAAAATAAATTCTACTAGCCCTTGACATAAGTCCTACGAAACCCTATATTGCCCCTATGAAAGAGAGAAATAAACATATGAAAAAAAGAAAAACTAAAAAAACAAAAGAAGTAGAAACGGCTAATGTTTATGTGTTCTATAATATCCTTACTCATGTAATGTTATTTGTAGATGCATTTAGTTATAATGAAGCTATGCATAAGTTTGATTCATGCGCATTTGAATTTAGAAAAGATTGGAAAGTCTTTTTAGAATTGGATTCTCAACCAGCATGAGATACGAATATACAGTCACCAAAGATAGTGGTGAAGCTGAAATCATGAAAGCGATGGGATGGAAAAAACTATTCAAATCGCTTTTAATGAAGTATCCTAAATTTAGTGGGTGGATTACTTACATCAATAAAAAAGGAAGATGTATCACCAGAAGTTTTAGAGATGGGAGAGAAAACACCTACGGAGATAACCAGTATGACCATAAGAAATAATATCTATACCCACTGTGTCATCTGTGGATGTACACCGAAGCCGGATGAATGGTCTTCTCAAGTGGAGAATGCCTGCTTTGACTGTGTATGATTTTATTACTAATCCCAAGGAAACTAAAAGAGCCATCAAAGCTGCGGTAGATCAATATGAAAAGTATCGTCATCATTCTTCTATTAAGCGTAAACGGAATAGAAAGAATCGAGTTAAAAACAAAGGGACTTAACTGCGGGGAGATTGCTAATGCGTGGCGTGAAGTCAACACCACGTATCACGGAACATGGAACACGGACCCGAAGCTGCAAGGAAACTACACGTCGGATGGTAAACTTTTAATAGGACACATCTGTGAATAAAGCTATCCCGAGAGGGAAATTAAGGGGATAGCTATTAAAGGTAAGAATCTTGGCCTACCACAATTTGGACACATTATCAAGAGGTATCTGTTAACTTACAGGTATATTTCATACCTACCTGATATTCATTAACCTTCGCATAACCCATCTTCTGTAAAATTTTAGCTGATTCTTGATGAGCCGCGATAGAGCACTCATACCAAGAGTCATAAAGCTTTGGAGATTCAACAGGGGGAAGGCATCCATTTTGCCCTACAAAAGAGCACACCCATAGTGTTAAAATAAATTTCATCTTGACATCTTTTCCGTAAAATCCTATATTATGTATATTATGAATAGGAGAAAGTTAACATGACAGACATTAGTAAATATCGAAACGTTTCCCTTACACACGATACCTATAGCATCTTGGTAAAATTGTCTAAACAATTATTGCCTCATGAAAAATTAAGTATCAGTAAGACGGTAAGCGCATTAGCAAAAGAGAAAGAAGAAAAACTAAATGGGAAAATTCGTCCAAAATCACAGTCTTGAAATAAACGAAGACAGTATTAATCTAGTGCCCGAAAGAGCACTTTGGATTGCAGTTCTTTGTCGAGCGGCGTTGGACGCTTTTAAAGGTCCACCTCAATTAGACCTGACTCTAAAATCAAATCGGACTCATAAAAATCAAGCCACTTATGATCGAGATCAGGCTCGTCATTTCTTTTTAAGTGGAGGATCACATTTTAATGAAGTATGTGAAATGGCGGGAAGGAATCCCCGTTATGTTCAAGAGAAAGCAAGAAAACTTATTTTAAAAAGTAATGGATGGAATGTAGATGTACCCATTACTTCTCATTACCGTTCAAGAAAAAGAAATCGTAAGCGTGGGCCTTACAAAAAGAAACATCTAACCGGCAATGCTTATTATGCCATGAAAGCAAAACAGAATGCTCACAAGAATTTTTATTATTATGAAATGGGTAAAAAAGGTGGACGCCCCAGAATGTATAATAGGATTGAACAATGAAAGAATTAAAAGCACCAGTTAAGCACTCCAAAATCTGCTATAATTGTCGTGGTAATGGCTACGTAACTGTGATAGATAAACAAGACAAAACGAACGTACACCAATGTTGGGTGTGTGAGTCAGAAGGGGAGATTAAGAATTATGATCAAGCTGAAGTTGACGATTTTATTTATAATTTTTATTACCGCAAGCGGTTGCAGTGAGTTTGCAATACTTGCGTCAGGGGCCTCTATTGCGGGAACGCAAAATGCCTACGTTCGAGCCTATAATGGCGCCGATGTATTAATGATTATGCATTCAGACAAAAGTATAAAGAAACATATTTATGATAAAGGAAAAAAACATGTACAGACCCTTACCCGAATCGCTAACGATTAAACAAAGCGGGATCAATGGTCTGGGACTCTTTGCTACGAAAGGAATCGCGCAAGGAACTAATCTCGGTGTGACTCATCTGGAGATGGCCATGCTCGATAACCAACAATCTATTTACCGGACTCCTCTTGGAGGATTCATTAATCATTCTAATACACCCAACGTCGTGAAGGTAGAGCTTCGAACGAATGGACAAGATCCTTCGTGTGTCACGAAGAAATGGTCTTTGGTGACGTTAAAAGATATTAAAAAAGGAGAAGAACTAACGATTCGTTATACGTTTTATAATATATGATCGATACTTTATTAGGATTCATTGAGCGTGTTGCAGGGGGCTTGCATCTCTGGGCCTGGACTCGTCGTCGACGGGACACGGATCACGGAACATGGACCAAAGGATATCGAGAATGGAAGAAAAAGAAATGTCCACACAATTAAAATTACCAGTTGGGGCGAAAGCACAAGCCTTTTCCCCGTTGGGTCAAACCAACGGGCCGGTGCGCCGTAGCTTTCTAACCCCTAACATCATCACGGCGCATCGGAGTTAAATATGAAAGATATGAACTATAAAATTAGTGGGGAAGAGGATACGCAAAAGGTCTACGATGAATTCTTCGAGCATGTAATGCATCTGTTGAATGACCATCAGGCTCCGGTGGAGTTGGTGGCTGGAACGATGATTGCAATTGCTCAAAGACTCTACAAGACTCAACTCAATGAGGAAGAGTATAAGGAAATGATGGAAGTCATTAAAGACGCTCCCGTTAAACCTTATGATGTAAAGAAAGTGAGGATACATTGAAATGTATTAGTTGTGATAATGCGCTCACCGAAGGGGAGATTAAGAAAGGAAAAGGACTCGGAATCCCTTTCTTTCCTGACCCCATTAAGGGAGAATGCTTTGTTTGTTATACTAGACGAGCCGATTTGGATGGACCGATTAATAATCGAGCCCCGAATCATGAGAAGGATCCTGAAGCGTACGAGAACACGCTCCGAAGTTTACAAGAGGGCCGAAAGAAAGCTTAATGAATACGAATACAACAGGACTGGTCATCACTCAGGAGGATGTATCCTTCGGTGGAATCAGTGAGAACATGTATAATATTTGGAAGGAGGACCTAATGGCTAAAAAGAAAAAGAAGAAAAAAGCTAAAAAGAAAAAGACGAAGAAAAGAAAAAAGAAAAGATAATGAAACGTCTCGAAAGATATAATTATGTCCGTGTTCCGCGGTCCGATGACGAGGGAAATAGAACGTATGATGTGAAGGGAACTAAATTACCAAGCGTCACGACTATCCTATCACGGACCAAGGACCAAACCTTCTTGAAGAAATGGAGAGCCAAGGTTGGAGAACAACAGGCTGAAGTGATCAAGAACATTAGCTCCAAGAGAGGAACGGCCATGCACAAGTACATTGAAGCCTATATCTTACAGAAAGGTTATGAGGATATGACGAGTCTGGGCCAACAAGCAAAGACCATGGCGAATAAGCTCATTGAGAATGCACTCTTGCCTGTGGAGGAATATTTTGGCTCCGAGGTGACGTTGTACTACCCGGGCCTTTATGCAGGGACCACGGATCTGGTTTGTATGCACAATGACATGGAAACCATTTGTGATTTTAAACAAGCCAATAGCCCAAAGAGAGAAGAATGGATTGAAGACTATAAATTGCAGATTGCTGCATATGCCATGGCTCATGACTACATCCACGGCTCTATGATTCAACAGGGAATCATTATGATTTGCACACCAGATTTATATGTTCAGGAGTTTAAATTCCAAGGACAAGAACTACGAGAATGGAAACACAAATTTTTAAAAAGATTAGATCAGTATTATGAATTGATTAGAGACTACAAAGAAGAGGCACAGATTGACACACAACAATTATTAAAAGAATTTGAAAAGGATTCATGAAAGAATTTACATCATCACAGATAGCAGAACACTTAAAATGGGTATACAGTAGACCCGGATATTATAAGGAGGTAAAACATGGTAAGAGAAGCAGGAACGATAAGAGAAAGACTTTATCAGGCCCTGATCAAGCGATACACAGCAGATCAAGAAGACGCTCTGGTTAAGATTGATTCTCTCATGCTCAATCATATGGTTATACCGGATCATGCAGATATAACTGGCCAGATTGACAAATTATTAGCTAAAGTGTCCTTTGCAGCCGAGAAGATGGCTACATTGAGGCGATACTATGGCACAAACTAGGCATAAATGTGTCTAAACTGTGGCACGACATTTTACATATAGTATTAAAACTCATAGAAAAAGTTTTTGTTTTTAAAAAAACGTAAAAATAGTGTAAAACGTCAAAATGAACGATTATCGTTGGTATATCTAGCTAAATAGACGACATTTTATAAAAATGTAAAATGTATAAAATGTAGAATAGTTAAAAAAGTCAATAAACACGTAGGGATATTAGCTCGTGCGCGTGAAATGGTTTTTTGGTAGTCAGTTTTGTGGTATTTGCTACTATATGAGAAGAAAAAAATCTAAATATAAACACTTGGCTATTAACAAGAAGAAGTATTATTTCTATAAAATTTCTTGGCTTGACATCACTGCGGATGGTGGGCATGCTACGGCTGATGAGTTCGATAAGTTCGAATGCTCAAAGATGGTCACGTTTGCATACATCTATAAACGGACGAAGAGATTCATTTGGACTTTTGCTAGCTATGACTCGAAGGATGAGGCATATAGTGATCGGAACGTCTTCCCTACAGGGGTCATAACTGAATTAAGGAAAATTAATGTGGAATCCAGATAAAGTATTTATAATTGGTATGACAATATTTTTTATTGTGATGTTTTACTGTCTGACTCTAATACCTCGATAGGGATTGATGTCTGATTGGCAGAAATATTTTTTGGTTCTTTTTCTTTTTTCTTTGTTTTGGTTTTTAATGGTTTTTTCTCCAATAATGCAGCTTCGGGGGTAACGTTTAAAATTGGTGCGTAATCGTCTAAAATTTGTTTCATCTTGGCTTCTAGTTGTTCTTCTGTCATATCTTCTAATTTCCCATGCTTTATTATTTTTCTCTCTATGTATAATCCTCCTGCTTTGCCTCGGTTGGTCTCAGCATTTACAGCAGCAGAAAATGAGTTCTTCTTCAAAGCCAGTTCCTTAATTCTAGCTAACTCCGCTACGTGAGTGTCATAAGTTACTTTGTGCTTTTCTAATCTCTCTTCTTTGAGTTTACCTACATACTGAACGACTAGGGGTGAGAGTCTAGGATTCAATAGCTCTGATCCTTCTTGTCTTGCTCGGTCTTTGCTGTACCCAGCGGCAGCAGCTGCTTCGCCTTGAGTCATAGGTCCATTGGGCCCACCGAATACTATAAACTCGGCGAATCTCATTTGCATTTCAGTTAATCTTTTTGGAACTCCCATAGTTGACAATTTAGGGTAACATTGATAAAAAGTCAATATGAAAGAAGGTAAATGTACTATGGGAGAAATGAGAAAAGATAGAGAAGACTCAGACTGGAAAATAAAATATGAGCAGGAGCATAAGCTACGTCAAGAAGCTGAAGGCGAGCTCACTATTGTAAAAGGGATTTCAGTGCACATGTCCCCAGAGATGAGAGACGCTCAAAAAAAGATTAAAGAACTTCAAGATAGTTTGGATAGATTCAAGAAAGAAAATAATGATTGCTATAATAGAATTGCTGAAGCTCTTGAGGTGAATGAATCGCATCAAAAATTAAACGGAAAATTACAAGAAAGATTGACAGAGTTAGAGGAAGAGAATAAGAAGATGCACGATCATTTAAATAAACAAATTGATAATGCTCGAAAGTCAGGAATGTAATGTACGTTAAAGACCTACAAGAATTTTTATCTAAATTTACTGAAGCAAACGCAACAGGTACAAAGCAAGGGAATGCTATCTCGAATGCAGTTATCATGGTTGAAGATGTGAAGACAGGAGAGCTGCGAGAGATTAGACGCATGGAAGTTCAAGAACATAACGCTCCTATCATTGGTCATAGAGGTCACACAGCTCATCGACTTGTCATGAAGACGCAAAAATCTAGTAGTTTAATTTTGCCAGATAAGTTAAGAAATGACTACTGATGTTACTCCAAAAAACAGATGGGTCCCGAGGCTAAACTTTATAAAAAACTTAAAGCTAAAACTCCACGAATTACATGGACAAGGATTGAAAATCTTAGCTCTCTCGGCTGTCCTGATCTATTGGGGTATAATACTTCTGGGCACTTTTTCACTGTTGAATTAAAAGTTACAAAGAAGAACAAACTCAAATTTTCACCACATCAAATTGCGTTCCATGTAGCGCATCCACACAACACCTTCATCATAGCCGAGGCCCTCGGTCCGAGGCTCGTGAAACTTTTCCGTGGTTCACGAATCAGGGAGCTTGTCGCTTGCGGCTTGAAGCTTGATGCTTGTTGCTTGGGGCTTGACGCTTGCAGCTTGTACCTCGAGGAGGTTGGTTCGAAAGCTTTAAAGCTTGAGGCTTGATCCGGTATCCATTCTCCATGGCCCATGCTTCATGGATCTGGTGAATGAGTCTAGTGTTTGGGGTATGTGACATGTTTAACCTTCGGATCCCAACAGGCTCTGCAGGTTCCGCATTGATTACCCTGAGACTGAGCTGGGCAGCTGTGGAAGCCTTTGTCGACGACCGTGGACCAATGAGTCCAGGCCTGACCAGGGGCTGTGTTATTCTTCGCGTTGCTTAATCTTATAACTAAATTTTTAGGATATGAGCCCAGAGGCAAGTACTTGCGCTCCTGTGTTGGCAGCCAGTGCATGGTTCCTGGTGTGTTATTACAAACTTCAAAAATCATCTTGAGATGCGCAACTGACTGGATGTCTCCGCTGTCGTGCCAGCGGAAGTGCTTCTTGCCCTTCACCAGCACAGTCATGGCCTCAGTCCAGAGCGGGTGCATTAAGCTCTTCAGGCGGCGTCGCAGCGCTTGCTGTACATTGCTAAAGTTATAACGGCCCTTCAGGGCATAGCATCCATGGCACGGGGTCCCTGGTATCTGGGCTAGCTTGGCGCCAGTCTGACAGGCGGACGCTGGCAGGTTATAGCTGCCTTCAGGCATCTTGCCTGGAGCTGAGAGTCCACCTGTTATTTCTTTCGCTTCTTTCTTTAACATAATTTCTTAATTTAAAACCATTACTAAATAAATCTGGCCATATTGTGGCGCTTGGAGCTTGCTGCTTGACGCTTGGTGCTTGTCCCGGCTGTGATCACCTGCTTGATGCTTGGCGCTTGGAGCTCAATCCTGGGTCCGAATCTCTTCCAGGATCCGGCCATTGAATGCAGCTCTAACAGCAACGTGGACCATTGGCCCACGCTGCAGTTTTTAACAGTTAAGGTAACTTTTTTCATTGCTGCGGCTGTCCAGTCACCTGGTGCCAGCTTCCATCTCGAAGGACTTCAGTTACTTGGTCCGCGTACACTGAACCGGCTTCATCAAACATCCCGATCTCTGATCCCTTGGACCAGATTAAGATGGTCGACTTCAGGCCGCGTCCCTGCTTCGGGGATTCCAAGAGCTTGCCGGTGATCGGGGCTCCCAGCTGTGTGGTCCTGACTTGGTCTTTTTTCTTTAGATCTTTATAGTTTATCATAATAACTTATCCTATCATCTCTGGGAGAGCCAGTCAAGCTTGTTGCTTGACGCTTGCGGGCCCACCCGCCCGGAGCTTGGGGCTTGTAGTTTAGAATCATTCTAAACTGGCCAAGACTAGTGGGTGATCTCACGAGCTTGCGTACCGGTACCAGAAGCCTTGACCTCGGATCCTCTTCACACCCCGCTCGCATGTGGCTTTGGGCACTAATAAGATCCGAGCTCAAGTTTAATTAAATTTCTTTTTGTTTACCCTTCCGCCCTGAACTAACATATCTTCAGGCTTAAATATTTTACCTAACATTCCACCAATTTGAGCGACCATTTCTTTCTCGGTCATCTTGCCAGCGTCCGCTTCTGGCTTATAATGTTTATGACTTTCAATCCTGACCATTTTAGTCAGGTATGAGATAGACGCGTGTCTATCTTGGTCGTAGTGATCTTTCGGAGCCTTAATTGATTTTTGCTCTGATACATACCAATGACCTTTTTTGAATAAATAAATATATTCAATAAAGATATCACCTGACATATCATTCAGGAAACACCACTCATTATTATAGGTTCTAGCTTTCTCTTCATCTCTTCCCCAATCTCTCGCGTAAAACGAGCACTCTTTTAGAGAATCCCCTAAAGAACTCGCATTACCAAAAGAAAATAATTGCGTGGCAAGTGATTTGTGGTTCCAGAACCTTAACAGGCAATGACCCACACCATTTGGATATCCATCACTATGGACATAAATTGCTTTGACTTTGCCATCAGGCAACTCAATAGCTATATTTGATCGAGTACTCATATAATATACAGCAATGACCAAACTACAGCAAAAATCCAAAGTCCTACTGCAACGCCACAGGCGAAGACAATATTAAATGGATCAGTTCTTTTTCTCATAGTTTCTATCTTTCTGGTAGGCGCTAAATTAATAGTATGTGAATAATAATAATAGTCGCGCCTAGCCTTATTCTTTTATCATCAAATCCCATAAGGATTATATCTTAAAGAATTACTATCCTATATACTCCCTTGACAATTAAATGTCAATAGCTTATAAATATATTTTTAACTTAACAGAAAGGACACAATGGCTAGAATAAGATTAAATCAAGAGTACAGAAATAAAATCGCAACTCGTATGCGAGTACATCTTGAACAAGAGGACACGCAAGAGAAAGAGAAATTCTTTCAAGCACGTGAAGAAATGAAACCTTTACAAGATATTACGTGGAAACTTGCTAAAGAAATAGTAAGCCGACATTACACACCCGAAGATATTAAAATGGCTTATCATTTACAAAACAAGTTTGAAAATGTGGACACTATTGCGAAAGATAGTTGTTTCCATTTTGGATATATGGGCGAGGTTGAGGATAGAGATCAAAACGACAAACCAATAATGAAAGAGAAATATATTGAAAGTCATTTTGATTTTAAACTTGACGGGAATATCAATGGTAAAGAAAGTGGTCGTCAAAACGACTTTGCTTATGCAATGTATCGTGACGAGTTGAAAGGTCGTGATGGTTGCAATCCCGATATAAACATTGAACAAAAGGACAATCAATCAAATCCACATTGGACAAAGGTTGATGACGCAAACGAAAAATATCTTGGCTTGAGTGGTGGTAGAGATAATCAAACCTCTTTTGCAAGAGAGTGGAACAATGATTATGTTTTAGATTTAATTGGTCGTGAGTATTGTAGAGATAGATCAATCGCTTGTAATAAAGAGGAATATGACACTCTTATGTTTTGGCAATCTAAAAAAGGTCAGTTAATAACTTGCCACGAAAAATGGATTGAGAGTATTTTAAATCAAATGAAAGAAATCAAAGTTGGTTTAAAAGGTTATAGATATTTAGATGAAGCGATTGAGTTATGTACTGAACTCGGACTAAATGTAAATGACGCAGAAATCATTAGAACTAACTCTATGGGTTTAGTTATTTACAATCCTAAAAATCTTGCTGAAAGAGTTAAGAGTATGAAGAATAAAACTCAAAGTCGGAAAGATAAAATATTGGCTCGTATGGAATACGAAAAACAAGCCAATAAAATACATCAATAATACATCTTGACTTTCTGAATTATATCCCTTATAATGAGGGATATAACAGAAAGAGGTAAACAATGCAGAAAGTCGAAGTCTTACAATTCGTAGAAGATAACGACACGTTTTTAATTACTTACTATGCTAAAAAGTATGGCAAGATAATAACTAGACGTGGAACGTGGACTAAACCCGACACAGATACGCAAGGTAAACACTTCGTTTCAAATGATGGAAACGATATTTATATCTATTGGGATTTAGACGCAACTCCAAACCAAAATGGAAACAGATGGCGAAACGCAACTAACCCGTCAGTAAGAGAGAATAAATAATGGCTCTCAAATATTGCCAAGGTCCGAAGTGTCATCATTATGACACCAAGGATAGGAAGCGAGGACCTAAAGATAATAAGAGGAATGAAACAAGAAGAAGATCAAGCTTCTATTATCTTGGTGGCAATGCGTGTTCAATGCAATGCGAACGAGATTGGTTCGAGGTCTATGGCTCACGAGCCTTGGACCACTTCGGTAGAATAACTGAACCAAGAGTATTGACGCAAGATAATGCATGGCGCAAGACATATCATAACTACAATCATGATACGCATGAGTGGCAACATTGCGTCCGTAACTATTTAACAGATGAAGAAAGACCAATTACTCGTGAGCAATTCTATAATGATAACATCATCACAGACGACGGAAGATTAAACATCTAATCTGTTATCAAGGCGCCCCTTGCGGGGCGCCTTGCTTGGAGCCTGCGGGCCCACCCCCCCACCACTTTGGATCCTATTTCAACTGAGATTTAGCTTGAGGCCGACGGGCCCACCCTCCCTTTTTTAAAAAGGGGTCCCACTGCTTTTGACTTTATTGCTTGATTTAGAGGGCCATAGGGGTTAAAAACATTTTGGTACCATATGGACTTAAATACTGTAAATATTTCAAAATTACCTGCAGATGTTCGAAGGACCTATAAACAGCTTCAAGTGCTGCATGCTGAAAAAAAGATACAGAACAAAGCTAAAAATGATTTTTTGTCTTTTGTAAAGTGTGTATGGCCTGATTTTATAGAGGGGTCCCATCACAGACACATTGCAGAAAAATTTAATAAATTAGCGACGGGTGAAATAAAACGTTTAATCGTGAATATGCCACCCCGTCATACAAAATCAGAATTTGCGTCTTACCTCCTGCCATCATGGATGGTGGGCCGTAATCCAAAATTAAAAATTATTCAAGCAACCCACACCGGCGAATTGGCCATTAAGTTTGGTCGTAAAGCAAAACACTTAATTGATTCTGAAGAATATCACAAAATTTTTCAAACGAGACTTCAAGAAGATAGTAAGGCCGCTGGGAGGTGGGAAACAGCACAAGGCGGCGAGTACTTCGCTGCCGGAGTCGGCGGTGCTATCACCGGACGGGGTGCTGATCTATTAATTATTGACGACCCGCATTCTGAACAAGATGCGTTATCTGAAGCTGCATTAGAAAATGCCTATGAGTGGTACACCTCCGGTCCTCGACAACGTTTACAGCCGGGTGCAAGTATTGTGTTGGTTATGACCCGATGGTCGACTAAAGATTTAACTGCGATGCTATTGAAAGCCCAAAAGGAAGTGAAGGGTGATCAATGGTCCGTGGTCGAATTTCCAGCACTCCTGGACCACGGACCAGTGTGGCCTGAATATTGGAACACGGAAGAATTAGAAAAAGTTAAAGCAACCTTGCCCGTTAAGAAATGGAACGCGCAGTGGATGCAAAATCCTATATCCGATGAAGGAGCCATTATTAAGCGTGAATGGTGGCGTAAATATACTAACGAATTTATACCCCCTTTAGAGCATGTGATTCAATCTTACGATACTGCTTTTTTAAAGAAGGAGACTGCCGACTTTTCAGCCATTACTACATGGGGTGTTTTCTTTCCTAATGAAGATTCAGGACCTAATTTAATTTTACTCGATGCGGTTAAAGGAAGGTACGAGTTTCCAGAGCTCAGACGAAGAGCCCTTCAACAATATAAGTACTGGCAGCCCGAATCGGTCATTGTGGAAGCTAAAGCCTCGGGTCTTCCTCTAACGTATGAGTTAAGACAGATGGATATCCCAGTTATTAACTTTACACCCTCTAAAGGAAATGATAAGCATGTAAGAATAAATGCAGTAGCACCGCTTTTTGAGTCTGGGATGATATGGGCGCCAGATCAGAAATTTGCAGAAGACGTAATCGAAGAGTGTGCAGCATTTCCACATGGAGATCATGACGATTTGGTTGACTCGATGACTCAAGCCGTGATGCGTTTTAGACAGGGAGGTTTACTCAAACATCCTGAAGATTACATCGATACAAAATTACCGCCCAGAAAACATGAGTATTATTAATGAGTTTATTTCAGAAGATATTTCAACAGTTTCTTAGACGGTTTTTTACCGATATGGGCCGTGAACCATTGACCCCTGCAGAATGGATGAGTATTCAAGACCAAGCGGTTAGACATTTAAACAAAACTAAAGGCGCTCCCTCAATTACTAAAAAACCTTTTGAAGGTTGGACTCCCAAAGTTATTGAAGGGGGAAAAGGTACTGACGAAGAAGTACTTTTTAAGACTTATGATAAATTTTATGACCGAAGTGGTCAAATGAGACAAGAAGGAAAAGATATTGTAGAAGAAGGATTAGCCGGATTAGCGAAAAAAGAAGAAAAAATCACAATTGACGATTTATTAAGTGGACCTGTAAGAAGTAAAGGTCCAAAAGGCGACCGAATTTGGGATTTTTCCCAAAAAAAGGGCGAAAGGGTGGATTTTCCGAAAAAACCGAAAAAAGGAATTGAAGAATTAATCGAAAATGAAGAAATTTTCGTTGGAAAAGCGCCAAAAACGCAAAAATCGACTTTAGACGCGAAAAAAGACGTTTTAGAAGAAAAAATTAGCAAAGAAGAATGGATTGCAAAAAGAAAACAAGACAATAAAGATGCAATTCGAAGATTTAAGGAAAAAAATCCAGATAAATTTTACGCGGGCGGAATTGCACCATTAGTTGGTGAACCTTCGTACGCAGCAAATTTTTATGACGACCGAACGCCCATGGCGGGAGGAGCATTGGTTAAAGGCGGAAGATGGTTTTTAAAATCATTACACGACACTAAAAAGCAACTTATGCAATTAGATATTCCCTTATCAAAAAAACAAGAGCTGATGAAACAAGCGGACGACGCTATTAAACAAATTGAAGGCGGAGCTCCGATTCCTGAACAAATTATTCAACATATTAGAAAAGACCCGAAATTTAAAAGCGTGAGCCAAGGACCAAGAGCCACGGATCCTGATCTCGCGGAAATGGAAGAAGTTATTTTAGAATATGGCAAAAGACACGCACACGGTGGACGAGTTTCATTTTCAGGAGGAGGCCAAGCAGGTCTACCTGCGATTACGCAGGAAACACAAACGCCTCAACTGAATATGCAAGGACCTCAAATGCCTGCTCCGGCACCTCAACCAGCAGGCATATCTGGGGCAAATTTTAGGCAGAATCAAATGGACATGTACCAACAACAAATGCATCAAAATCCTTATATGCAAGACCAAATGAAACAAGGAATTGGTGGCATGCAGAAATACGGAGGACAATTAAGAATGCCCTTTGCTGTAGGTGGAATGGGTAGACGAGCTTTTTTGAAAATGATGGCAGGAATAGCTGCGCTTCCTTTTATTGGTAAATCGGTTACGAAGAAAGCCGCTGCTCCGGTGGTTAAAGAAGCAGCAGAAACCATTATCGAAAGAGGAGCTGATGGTATTCCAAGTTATGCTTATGATTTAATCGAAGTCGTGAAAGCTAAAGGCACCAGAGAGATTATGGAAGGAATAGCCAAAAGAAATCCTCCATCCACTAAATATAACTACAAAGGCGTAGACGTGATCGAAGATGGAACCGGTGGTACCAGCGTTAGAAAAGAACAAACGAAAACAGGCTCATGGACCGATGAAGCAACCGATGATACGCTAGTTGATGATTATGTCGATCGAGAGATTGGATTTGAGATTAAACAAGGAGAGATCGTTAAAGGTAAAGATGGTAAGCCACTTAAAGCTGGAGATGAATATAACGAATCCACAGCCTATATGCAGGGAGATCCTGACGGTGGTATGGATGTCTCCGAGATAACTGAAGTTATTGATGACGCCGATCACTTGGAACTTAAAAAAATTGCCGATGAGGTCAATACCATTACGCTGGATGAAGAGGTAACTAAAATAGCTGGTGAAACGGACTGGGATAAATTTTTTAGAAATAAAAAAGCTTCCGGCGGTGTCGCTCATTTATTAGGAGAATAATGTTTGACGTTTTAAAATACGTAACTGAAACGGCTGCAGCGTACGACACTGAACCAAGGTCCGCGTTCCGTGGTGGACAACTCGTGCAACCTGGACGAATAGGCTTTAAAAGAGGTTCAGGTAACCCTATACAAATCACAGATCAGCTTTTAAATAAATTAGACAGACTTATTAAAACAACCAATAAAACTTTAAAACAGATTGGTAGAGATTTAGGATATGCGGCCGATTTGAGATCGGACAGTTATTTAATTAAAGCTTATGAAAAGAAACATGGTAAAATTCCAAGTGAAAGATTTAAATCTTATAAATTGGCTAATGATCCTGAATATGTAAAAAAAGTGGTCGATGAAGTTAAAAGATCAAGCATCCAAGCGACAGCTGAAAAACGAGGAGTGGATAGAAAAACTATTAAAAATATTTTAAATCAGGAGGCCCCACAACTGAGAGGTAAAACTAATATTGCAGGTCCCGAAACAGGAGCTAAAGAATTAAAAAAGCGAAGGCTTAAAATTGAAAAGGAACTAAGACAATATTGGAAAGGCCAAAAAGGCGGCGACCTCATTCTTAAACAACTAGATAAAAAATTAGCTGATATTGCAGCAGAAAATAAGTCCATTTTAAAAATGAGTGATGATGCCATTTGGAAAAACAAGAAATATCAAGATGCCATGCGGTTAAACGTCAAAGCGCTTAAAACAGGAGAAGGACTAAAGTTTGATCGGTATCAAGATTTATCTAAAAAAGATTTTGTTAAAAAGGTAAAATATTTAGCAGACAAAGGAGAATTTGTTCAACCGGAACATCTTATTTCTCTTAAAAACAAAGATCCTAAATCCTTGCTCGCTAAAAACATTTTTCCAGCCTATGGAAAAGTAGGGGGTCAAATGGAAGTGCTTAAGGATTTTTCAAAAGCCAATACTATTGGGAAAAGACCCACAGAAATTTTTAATTTTTTAAAAGGTCAAAATATCCCTATTGAAAAACCCGGCTTATGGAAAGCGACTAAAAAAGGAGCATCTAAAATTGGGAAAGCTTTATTTGGTCCTGTGGAAATGGGATTACTTCCTGTAGCATTAGCAGGCGAAGGGCTTTACGCCAACTACGCTAATAAAAGAGATTTAAAAAAAGCTTTGGATCAAATTCCCAATTCTGAACTACCTCAATATAAGAAAAACCTTATACTAGAAGGTTATCGTCAAGAAGCTAGAGATATGGGAGATGTCGGATTAGAAACTTATGCAATAGACCAACCTAATGTTTCAGGGGCGCTTGAAAAAATTGGACTGGGAGATACAAAGGAATTTATGGATATTTCAGGAACTTTAATTTCAGGGGTAAGAGAAGAGGAAAGACAAGATTATTTAGAAGCCTTAGAAAAAGCACAAGGTGAACAATTTGATCCTTATGCACCTATGGCTGGTGGGGGTATTGCTGGTTTATCAGGAGGCAAACGATTTGGCCCACCCCCTGAATCAGGACCTGATCCACAAGGCTTGGCTTCTATGGATAACTATGCTACAAAGCGGACGGGGTAATATATGGCAGATATAGATAAAGGACTCCCAAATACTAAACTTCCAATTCCTGGCGCAGGAGAAATAGCGGATGTTGCAGTAGAGGAGATTCAAGAAAAAGGACCAATCGAAGTTACATCAGAAGAAGATGGTGGGGCAACGGTTGACTTTGATCCAAATTCCGGATTAAAAATTCCAGGAACGGAAAATCATTTTGATAACTTAGCGGATCTTTTACCGGAGGATGTTTTAAATCCTTTAGGTAGTGAACTCAGATATCAATATCAAGATTTTAAATCAAGTCGGAAAGAATGGGAACGAACGTATACGCAAGGCTTAGATCTTTTAGGATTCAAATATGAAAATAGAACAGAGCCTTTCCAAGGAGCAAGTGGGGCGACGCATCCTGTTTTAGCTGAAGCCGTAACACAATTTCAAGCCACAGCCTACAAAGAACTGATGCCAGCCGATGGACCGGTTAGAACTCAAGTTTTAGGAGCACCCAACCCAGGAAAATCTCAACAGGCTGATCGAGTTAAAGATTTTATGAATTATCAAATTATGGATCGTATGAAAGAGTACGAACCGGAATTTGATTCGATGTTATTCCATTTACCTCTTGCAGGTTCAACCTTTAAAAAAGTTTACTACGATGACCTCTTACAAAGAGCCGTTTCTAAATTTGTCCCCGCTGATGATGTCGTGGTGCCTTATACGGCAACTTCGCTAGCGGATTCACAAGCCATTGTGCATGTCATTAAACTTCCAGAAAACGAAGTGAGAAAACAACAAGTTTCAGGATTCTATAGTGATATAGAACTCGGCAAACCGGGGATCGTCATTCAAGATGAAATTACCGAAAAAGAAAGAGAGTTAGAAGGAACCAAACGTACCGGCCGTAATCCAAACATATATACCTTATTAGAATGCCATGTAGATTTAGATCTAGAAGGCTTCGAAGATATTGGTCCAGACGGGGAACCGACTGGTATCAAGCTGCCGTATATCGTTACCATCGATGACAGCAGCACTAAGGTTCTTTCGATTAGAAGGAACTTTGCGCCCAATGACCCAAAGAAACAAAGAATTCAATACTTTGTCCATTTTAAATTTCTGCCTGGACTAGGATTCTATGGCTTTGGACTCATACATATGATTGGCGGATTGAGTCGTACCGCAACGGTCGCTCTCCGCCAATTATTAGATGCTGGGACATTATCGAATTTACCTGCGGGCTTTAAGCAACGTGGGGTGAGAGTTAAAGATGAAGCTTCTCCAATTCAACCAGGAGAATTTAAAGATGTAGATGCACCTGGAGGATCATTAAAGGATGCTTTCTATCCGCTTCCTTATAAAGAACCATCAGCAACCTTATTACAGTTGATGGGGATTGTCGTTCAAGCGGGTCAACGGTTTGCAGCGATATCAGAACTTCAAGTAGGTGAAGGCTCTCAACAAGCGGCTGTGGGAACAACCATGGCATTATTAGAACGAGGTTCTAAAGTAATGTCAGCTATTCATAAGAGATTATACTTCTCTATGAAACAAGAATTTAAATTACTGGCTAAAATTATTTCAACCTACTTACCACCAGAATATCCGTATGACGTGGTCGGTGGTGCACGAACGATTAAGCAAATGGATTTTGATGACCGAATCGATATCTTACCGGTAGCGGATCCTAATATCTTCTCCATGACTCAAAGAATTACTTTAGCTCAAACTGAATTACAACTCGCGATGTCTAATCCTAAAATGCATAATCTTTATGCCTCTTACAGAAAAATGTATGAAGCGTTAGGCGTTAAGAATATTGATCAAGTCTTACCCCCTCCACCACCGAATGCACCTAAAGATCCGTCTTTAGAAAACATCGATGCGTTAGCGGGTAAACCGTTTCAAGCGTTCCCAGGACAGGATCATAGAGCGCATATTACCGCACACTTAAATTTTATGGCTACCAATTTGGTCAGGAACAATCCTCCAATTATGGGAGCTTTACAGAAGAATATATTAGAGCATATTAGCTTAATGGCTCAAGAACAGATTCAAATAGAGTTTAGTCAGGAAATGATGATGGTCCAGCAATTACAACATCAAGCCCCTATGAATCCACAGGCGGCTCAACAGCTTCAGCAGATACAACAGACCATAGAAGCAAGGAAAGCCGTGCTTATTGCTGAAATGACGGAAGAGTTTATGCAGGAAGAAAAGAGAATTACTTCTCAATTCGACCATGATCCATTACTTAAATTAAAAGCTAGAGAAGTTGATTTAAGAGCTATGGACCAACACAGAAAAAAAGAGTATGATGAAGCGAGAGTTGGCATTGATCAAGCTAAATTAGTTCAAGCTAAAGACATTGCAGATGAAAAATTAGAACAGAATGAGGAACTGGCTGAACTAAGAGCTGACACGACTATGGATAAAGCTTATTTATCCGCAGGAGTTAAGTTGAAATCTGACGCAATGAAGCGTAAAGATGTTAAAACATTAAAAGGACCGAAAAGATAATGGCAGGTATAGGAAAAGCAATCAAAGGATTAGGACTTCTGGCTAAGAAGTATAAAAAAGCTGTGAGCAAAAAAGCATCTAGTCAAATGGGATGGAAGAAAAATTTGAAGGAGAGATCTCAGGTTTTTAAAGAAGGCCAACAGAGACATAAGGATTTAGATCTTAAAGAGATTCACGATAAATACTTTGACAAGTCTGGTGAGATGAAACAAAAAGGTAAAGACATTGTTAAAGAAGGTTTAAAAGGATTAAAAAAATAATGGCTGGTATAGGAATAGCTAAAAAAGGTTTAGGAGCATTAACCAAAAAGTTTGGTAAGAAAACTGCCACGCATATGCATAAGCAAGCGCTTCGACATAAAGCTTTTAAGCAAATGGGTATGAAAGGACCCAAGTATAAAATTGGTAAAAAAGTTAAAGGCAGTCATCATTTAGATGAAGTCTGGACTTACGATAAAAATTACAAGGAAAAATAGGAGGACCCATGGCAAAAGATAAAGAACCTTTCTACAAGGGAGTCAACCATAAGCAGTTCATCAATAAAGATGGCTACTTAAAAGGTGGTGTTGAGATTAAAATCCCTGAGGAGATTCCAACTAAGAATAAAGTTGGAGGCCAACGTAGAATGAGACCAGAAAAAAAATCAGAAGTTAGTTGGTGGTAAAATTGCGCGCGACGCGCGTAAGTCCTACTTTCTGAAGGATAAATTATGTGGTTTGGATTAGCAAAAATGGCACTGCAAACAGGTGCCAAAGTATATGCAAATAGACAACGAGCTAAAGTGGCTATGTCTGATGCACAGGTATTACATGCCGAGCGACAAGCTCGGGGTGAAGAGTCTTACCAGGGCAAATTATTAGAAGCACGACAGAATGACTACAAAGACGAATTCGTCTTGATCATACTTTCGGCGCCGATCATTGTGCTTGCTTGGGGGGTTTTTAGTGACGATCCTGCAATGATGGAGAAGATTGAACTTTTCTTTCATCATTTTGGGCAATTACCGATTTGGTTCCAAACTCTCTGGATTACAGTCGTAGCTAGTATTTTTGGAATTAAAGGAACTCAGGTCTTTAGAAATGGCGGACCTAAGGCTAAGAAATAAGTTGCCATTATTGTTTAATTATAATAAAAAGGAAACATTATGAGACAAAATGGTGTACGCAGTAATGTAAGATTCCCATACTCAAGCGGTATGAAAAAAGGTGGTCGTGTTAAAAAACAAGGCTACAAAGCGCGTGAGGATGAATCTCTTGGTATGAGAACTGGAAAAGAATCTACTAAGAAACAATCTATGAAAGATCGTAGAGATGAATCTTATGGTAAATGGGGCAAGCGTAAAGCAAAATTTGGTCGAAAAAATAAAGTCGACAAAGGTTAATCATGGGAGTAGTTGGAGCAGCATTAAGAGGTTTTGGTAAAGCTCTTAGAGCTCATCGTATTAAACATGGTAAACGAGGAAAAACTATTTCCTCTGTTAAACCTATGTCAGGTAAAATTCCTCCTTATGTAGGTGCGGGTGGAAAAGATCCTGGAAGAAGAAGAGAAATAGTTAAAACTCATTTTAGTCTTAAACGTTCAGACAAAATTAATAAATTAGAAAAACAAGTTAAAGAAGGTAAAGAAGGCCTTAAAAAAATGGTAGACACGGGTCAAGCAGAAGAGTATACAAATTTACCGGGTCAACATAAGAAAAAAGGATTTAAATAATGGGTGATAAAGCATTAAGAGGAAACCGACTTACAAGAAAAGATGGTGGACGTACTAATCTTTTAGAAGAACTAGGCCGTGTTGAAGCTGAACATTCCAACAGAAATCGTAGAGCTGAAATAGCTAGAGTTCATGGAGAATTGAATCGTGGTTATAAAGATGGAGGACGTACGAACCTATTAGAAGAATTAGGTCGTGTTGAAGCTGAGCCATCAAACCGAAATCGTAGAGCTGAAATAGCTAGAGTTCATTCAGAATTGAATAAAGGTTATGCTACAGGTGGAAGAGTGGGCCTTAAAAAAGGTGGTAAATCAGATAAAAAATGGATTCAAAAAGTAAACGCTTCTATTAAACGTAGAGGAACTAAAGGAAAATGTACACCGATTACAAAACCAGGATGTACAGGCAGAGCTAAAGCATTAGCTAAGACTTTTAAAAAAATGGCTAAAAAAAGGAAAAAATCTTAAGAAAGGATCTGTGGATCTAGAAAGCACTATTGTTAAATTAAATCGTTTTATGACGCAGCGTCTTCAGACGTTGTCTTTATCTGTCACTTCGGGCGGTATTGACAATATGGAGAAATACAACTATATAATAGGACAGATAAACGCCCTAGAGGCAACAAGACAGGAACTCTCTAACCTGCTGGATAACAAGGAGCAAAATGAAGGAACAGTCATCGACATCAAACCAAAACCTCCCAAAACATAAACCGGCATTAGAAGAAAAATATAAAAGGCAAGATGAGAACCTGCCAAGGCCAACAGGTTGGCGAATATTAGTTTTACCTTTCAAGATGAAAGATAAAACCAAAGGTGGAGTTGTATTAGCTGAATCTACAATTGAAAGACAACAAGTAGCTTCGCAGTGCGGTCTAGTTTTGGAAATGGGTCCACAATGCTATCAGGACAAGGAACGTTATCCGACAGGTCCGTGGTGCAAGAAGGGAGATTGGGTAATGTTTGCCCGATATGCTGGATCCAGAATTAAAATTGAAGGTGGGGAAATCCGTTTGCTAAATGACGACGAAATTTTAGCGACCATCAAGAGTCCAGAGGATCTCTTGCATGAATTTTAACAACATAGGAGGAAACTATGCCTGAAGAAGAAACGAAGAAGCCGAGTGAAAAAGCGGTAGACATCGATACATCTGGCCCAGCGGTCGACGTAGATGTAGCGGAGCCTAAGGACGATTCAGTTGTAGAAACTGAATCGCAGAAGACGGATCAAGAACCAGAAACCACGAAAGAAGCACCACAGGAAGAAGAAACAGTAAGAGAAATAAAAAAAGAACAAAAGAAAGATGACGAACAACTTGAAGAATATAGTAAGGGTGTTCAGTCTCGTATTGCAAAACTTACTCGTAAGATGCGTGAAGCCGAAAGACAAAGAGACGCAGCTACGGAATATGCAAGATCGGCTGAAGAAAGTCGTAAGACGTTAGAGAAACGTTTTCAAAAGACTGACTCTGATTATATTAAAAAGTTTGAGTCAAGCATTAAAACGGGAATGGATGCAGCACAAAGAGAACTGACTTCAGCTATTGAATCCGGTGATGCCAAAGCACAAGTCGAAGCAAATAAGAGGATTGCTACTTTAGCCTTTGATAATGCTAAATTAGAACATAGCAAGACATTAAGAGAAGAAGAAACACCAGCAAAACCAGCTGATGTTCAAACGCCTAAACAACCGGCGTCTCAAATGGCTGCTACGGATCCACAAGCTGAAGCTTGGGCTTCTAAAAACTCATGGTTCGGAAGTGACCGAGCTATGACATTTACAGCGTTCGAAATTCATAAGGATTTAGTGGACAAAGAAGGTTTTGATCCTAAATCAGATGAATACTATGCAGAAGTAGATAAAAGAATTCGTGTTGACTTTCCGCATAAATTTGGTACTAATGAAAATAAGCAAACGACCGTTCCAGTTCAGACTGTTGCTTCAGCTCAAAGAAGCGTAAAACCTGGTCGCAAAACTGTGAGACTCACTTCTTCACAGGTCGCTATCGCGAAAAAATTAGGAGTGCCACTCGAAGAGTACGCAAAACAATTAAAAAACACGAAGGGAGTAGTATAAGCGTATGAAACAAGAAAATACAAAAACACCTCGTGCGAGCCAAACACGGTCAAAGTCTGAAAGACCAAAAGTGTGGGTTCCTCCATCATCTCTAGATGCACCTAAACCACCTGAAGGATTCAGGTATAGATGGATTAGAGCAGAATCAATGGGCTTCCAAGATACGAAGAACATAACCGGACGTTTAAGAGAAGGTTATGAATTAGTTCGTGCCGAAGAAGTTGAAAATGCTTCTGACTATCCAGTCGTCGAAGAAGGACGATATAAAGGGGTAATTGGGGTTGGTGGCCTTTTGCTTGCAAAGGTTCCAGAAGAGATTGCGAAGCAACGTGAAGATTACATGCGAAGACAGCATGAAGCTCGGAACGAAGCGGTAGAAAACGATCTTATGAAGGAGCAGGATAAGAGGATGCCTATCAATATTGAAAGGCAGTCTCGTGTAACCTTCGGTGGTACAAAGAAAACCTAGTTTTCTCGGGATAACAACCAATTCCCTATCA
>VTLG01007903.1_pt1 | contig 22998 bp, 36 predicted proteins | sample 4694571 | NCBI WGS metagenome assembly VTLG01 (sample SAMN12604809, study PRJNA352737) | marine metagenome | biome: ENVO:00000447; feature: ENVO:00000209|ENVO:00000569|ENVO:01000036; material: ENVO:00002151; isolation source: viral sequences binned using virsorter ...
GCGGCTATGGCTACGTCGCATATCCCGCCTCTCTGTTTCCAGTATGCCACGCCGCATATCAGCTTATCGTGCCGCGCTACTGCCAGCGTCGTACAGGTATCATAGTCCCCTGGGCTGGTATCTCGTATTCTGTGATTGATCCAGGCAGCAACTTCACGCTGCGAACCGGTTACTATCATTCTTCTATGGTGTTACCTTCTGCTACCCATTCCTGAATGACTTGATAATCTGAGTTTGCCTCATCCAATGGGACCGAATATAGCTTATTGTCTGTAGTAACACAGATCATATAAAAGTTTTCGTCAGTCTTAATTAGGTCTTTCACCCAAGTGACCGTTTGAATTGTGTCTACTGTAATCATCTAAAGCTCCGCACTAGCTGTAAAACCAGCTTCACCCACATAAGGCGTATCTGTTGCTGCTGATGATCCACTACCAGTAGCCATCGTTGTGAAACTATTTCCGGTAAAGCCAGCAGTATTAGCAGTTGGAACGACAGAAATAGTATTTGGACCTGCTGCGTTGGCATTCATCTTTACCACAGTTGGTGTTCCTGTTGTTCCGATTGTCGGGGAAGCTCTCATAGGTACAGCAAATGTATACTGAATTTTCCACGCTGTAGCAGTGCTACCATCCGAATGTGCTGTCCAAGTTTGTGGAAGTTGATAATAGCGCATACACTTCTGCAAAGTTTCTCCGTAGCTTTCATGCTCGAATGGCGTTATAGCTGTGCCAACCTCTAACTGCACCCCTGTTAAATACCAATTGTTCGCCGTGTTGTCTGCGACGTTGACCTGGCCTACGGCTCTATTTGCTTGCGTTGTACCCCAAGTGGTTCCTAAACTGCCGCTGGTGTAATTACTGCCTGCACCCATATAGAAATGAATGCCCAGACCCGCTCCATTGTCGTCAGCGAATGCACCTGTCGTATCAGCAGGAAAGGTCACACTATGATTTTCCCATGTATCTGCTGAAGAGATTGTATAGGATGCAGAAACAAATCTGGAGTTATCGTTATCCAAAAGCTCAACAATGTGTACCCCAGTTTTAGCCGATTTAGTCCAGAAACTTACCGTAACCTGTTCGGCATTTGCGGTTCCTTTTCTGATCCGCATACAGTCCTGAGCTTCCAATTTCGTTCGTACATACAAATAATCAGCAGCACCGAAACTAGCATCAGCCGTAGTACAGTCCATTTTAAGCGAGTTTAAAAATCCTTGAGCAGCTGGGACATCTGTGTCTTGACTCATAGTCCAAGTGCCGCCGTTCACGATTGCCACTTGCCACCTGTCCAACGCATAGTATCCAGTGGATGTTATGCTTGCTACTGAGGTTGATCTTTGCGAAATATTCATTGCACCGTTGATGACCATATTGCGTCCAGACCACAGACCTCCCGCTGAAGGCATTTGCTGACCAGAAATTGCTGGCGCGGTAGTTCCTGTAGGCACAGTAAATACATCTGCATCGGCATCGTTCTTTATAGTGATGTCGTTAGTGGAGCCTTGCCCTGTAAGAATTAAACCTTCTGCGGAAGTGTACCCAATCGCCGCATTATCCCCCGCTGATGTGTCACCTGCTGGTTCTACTGTTCCAGACGCCGTTACATTCCCCGTGACCGCAAGAACACTTCCATCAAACGTGAGGTTCGCTTCTCCATTGATTGTTGTAGAATTAACAGAAGTAATAACCCTGTTATCAGTCGAATTGGTGTAGGATGTTACGGCCCCGCTTGATGCAGAAGCCCACGCAAAGTCCGTTCCATCGCTCGTCAACACATAATTTGCCGATCCAATTGCTAGGGCAGCGGGGTTGCCAGAACTGTCTCCGTAAATCAGTTTGCCTCTTGCAAGGCCAGCCATCTTAGCGAGTGTCACAGCGTCATCATTTATCAAAGCAGTAGTCACTGCACTATCAGCTATTGCGGCACTTACAACAGCGTCATCTGCTATTAACGCAGAGGTAATTGCATCGTCAGCTATTGATGCCGTAACAACAGCATCGTCTGCTATAGCAGCACTGACTACAGCGTCGTCTGCTATTAAGGCAGAGGTTATAGCGTCATCTGCGATTTTTGCAGAGGTGACCGCATCATTAGCGATAGTAAGTGCGCCGTTAGTTGCTACTGTTGCATCGCCTGAGATTACAACGGGATTGAAGTTTGTTCCGTCTGCAATCAACGCTGCACCACTTGTATTAGTTCCCATAGTCAGGTCATCGCCTGAGACAGTTAAATCTCCAGCTATCGTGACATTAGTAGTTCCTGTCGGCACAGAAATGACTGCTGCATCCGCGTCATTCTTGATTGTAATATCGTTTGTGGAACCCTGACCCGTTAATATTAAACCCTCCGCAGAAGTGTACCCCATCGCAGCGTCATCGCCAGCAGAAGTATCCCCGTCTGCGTTTACCGTGGAAGCTGTTACATCACCTACAATATCAACATTTGTAGTGCCAGTAGCTACAGTCATAACAGCGGCATCAGCGTCGTTCTTTACCGTTATATCTGAGGTAGACCCCTGCCCAGTAATGATAAGACCCTCTGCACTGGTATATCCTATGGCAGCGTCATCACCTGCGGCAGTGTCACCGCCAACCACGACTTTACTTGTCGTTGTTATGCCAGATGTGGAAAGTTTTAATGTAGAATCCGTGCCTTCACCATCAGATACAAACCTTAAAGTGCCATCTATGCCTGCATTACTATTCGAGACTTGCAGTAAGTCCTTGTATGTATTCTTGGGCTTCTTACCAGTTAAAGCTGCCATCTAAAATATTCCTTGTCCTGGTTCTAGTTGATACGTTAATGAATGCCACTCCAGATCGTCCGATGTTGTTACACGAAACCTCGCTCCTATTGCGTAGCCCGCGCCCGTAGAGGCAAGCCACTTCGCCACAACGCTTTTAATGGAGTCGTCCCAATCCGTATCCCAATCCTCCCAATCGCTTGTAATTTGCTCCCAGGTATCTCCCGCATCCAATAGGCTCACATCTGCCGCCGGGATACCGCGTCTTTGGAAATCAAACTGTGGGGCTATAGAAACAGTAATTGTGCCGTCACTCGCTAAAACGGGACGTAATGCGGAACATCTTTTCAGTACACCCCTTGCTTCAAAATAATTGTATGCAGTTTCTGCGTCCCCGCTTATGTCCGTGGAAATGTCGGCGTTTCCGTCATCAAACTTCATAACCTTTCCGTCTGTCGTGCCGAAATACAGGTTATCGTCGTATCTGCCCCACGCTCTTGCGTTGACATCCTTCCATCTTGCCCAGCTTAATGTATCCGCGTTCATCACATACTGGTCAAAGTCCAGTGTGCTATTCGGCAAGTTGAGTAACAGCATTCGGCCTTGCGAATACGTCGGATGGTATTCCAGCTGCCAACCGGGGTCTGTCAAATCTTTCTTATCAATAAGCGCCGGGTTTATCTTGTCGCTGATAACGCCACGTTGTTCTACCTGTCCTGACTGCGACACCGCAGCCATCGAAATAATCCCGCCTTTAGTAGCGATAACAAGATCCCCGCCTATCTTTGCTATTGCCCGAATGTCTAATGGTTCGGGAATGCGATACACACCTACCAGATTCCAGTTGGATGCAGGGTTATCTCCTTCGTACACAATGGTATCCCCGGAAGACATAACAAATACGGCCAGGTCGTTGCCTATACCCCCTCCGACCCATTCCTCTGAACCACCTGCAACATTCCACGATCCCGCACATACTAAATTGCCACCAAAAGCACCAACCCTGGACAGGGGAAACTTTGTTAATGTCCCACCCAACGTATTCACTGCGGAATACCAGAAGTCCTGGCTGTTATTCTCCCAGAAGAACGTATGCGACTGATGCACCATTATTCCACGGAGATTAGTTACAGTTAGTCCCGTCCCGCTTACTGTCATGTTTGCGAAACTTGACCCATCGTACACTAACGGTGTGTCCGTTCCGTTTACCCATCCCATCTGGCCGTTGAAGTTCACAGTCTCCCATCTATTTACCGAAAGACTGCTTTTCAAAGAAGAAATTGAGGATGTAGTCGCGTCGTATATATTTCCGTTAGCGCCTGCTAGAAGTTTCTTCGTCGTTCCCTTGCTGTATTCTGCAATGGTATCGACATTGCTGGAACCTAACCCTGTGGCGTGTTGCGTATAGCCTCTCCGTACCGCTACCTTACCTGTGCCGGGGAACCAGTTGTCTAGCGTAACCGCGTCTTGCGGCGGCATAACATCCAACGCATCGCGTCTATTCCAGCCGCCTATGGGTGCGGGGATCGTTTGCGCTACCATTAACTGCCGTATCCTGTGTCTGGTAGATTAGCTGTAAACGTCGCAACCGCCGGAGCCATATTGACATTCGCACCGCCTCCGCGTTCTCTTTCAAAGATTCCCTTGATCCATCTACGGGAGTCGTTTTTCTGGTCTTCGTAAGGAAAGCCAAAAGCCCGTAACGCTCTCCACCATCCTTCACGAAATATTAAATCTTCATCGAACAATGGAACGTCTGCATCTGCTGCCCAATCCGACTGTTCCGTTCCGCTGGAAGATGCACACCAGTTTTTACTGATGTACTCGTATGCAATTGTCGCGGCCCCTGGATTTTCCAATTCAAACTTTAACACACCGCTTGTAGGACGTAATCGCCATCGCACCGCTAGTCCTACGTCTGATGTAATCGCACCTTTGTAATACTGCCACTGTGCAGGCGTCAGAGGCCCGACCATTTGTAAATCGTTGGTACGGTCCCATAACGTACTTGGCATAATTCTTAAAAAATCGCTCGGCAACGAATATGCGGATGTTGCTGCTTCTGAAGTAAACGTATGCTCTTTGGTAAGAACCGCCCAATCGTAATCGTCGCGCAAAAACAAACCCGCAGCTTTGGTTACAGAACGTAACCGTACTGCTGTTGCTTCCTCGTTACTAATAATGGATGAGGGTTGAAAAACCCCTAATTCATCCGCTATCGCTTGCGCTATCGTCAGAAGAGACATCTACTTTTTTCTTTCTGCTAGGACGTTTTCGGTTCATTACTTCAAGCTCTGCCCGCAAGGTTTTGTTTTCCTCACGCACCGCTACCATTTCTTCTTCAAGTTTTTCCATCTTATCCAAGGCTTCGTAAATTACGCCGTCGTCCTTGGATACGGAAAGATGTGCCTGTGCCTGCTGTTTTAATTTCACCAAACCCGTTAATTCCTGTGTGGCCCGGTCATCCAGGTTAGCTACCTGTTCAATGGTAAAGATATTTAATGCTTTTAATTCAGCTACTTGCGCCATATTCAGCGCGGGCCATTCGTTGACCGGGGTGCCGTCCAGAGGTTGTTCGTTGCCCCGTTCAAAGGCTTCCCACTGACGGGGAAAGCGGGCCTTGTGTTCTTCGGTTACTTTTGTGTCGATGACATTTTTGTTGTCACCCGGAGACATGATGGTAACAAATGGAATCTGTCGGAAAATGGGTCTTCCTTCTTCCACAGACTTCGCTTTGTTTTGCACCGCTTCGTAACGAAACAATGGTCGGCAATTGTCTTTTGCTTCGGTTACAAAATCTATGCCTGTTTCTGAGTCGTACATTTAGCTGGTCCCTTCCTTTTGGAATGTTAACGCCTTCCGTATTGTTTTTTTGCTTGCAGGGGTAAACACCGACAATGGATATACGTTGCGGTCCCCGAAAGCAGGTTTCTCTCCGGGTTCATACGATGCAAAGGTTCGTATGTACTCTTTGCCCTTGCGCCGAAAACTGCCGTAGAGATATCCAAGGGTAACGATGTGAGCGCATACAAGGTCGTTAAAATCTTCTGCGCCCACAGTCGTCGAATCTCCCACAATGTCTACCCACTCCAAATGAACAAGCGGATATTTCTTACCCCCAAGGGAGATATGTTTCATAAAAAGGGGACCGCGTGGGCGGGAGGTAAGGGGTAAGCCTTTCCCACGCGGCCCGTACCCCGTGTTATTCGGGGAAAGTACAGACAACTTCCTTGTCGGAAATGTCGCCTGCTATTGCACACACGTTGTCCGTAACCGCTGCGGATACGTCTAACGTGCCGTCGCTGGAACCAGTTGGTGTGAGAGGATCACCATCTGCACCAGCAGTTAGGGCGAGATTGAGTGTTGCGGGACCGGAGATCTGAATCCACGCATACTCTCCATCGCCAGGGGCGGATTGAAGGACACCCGCACCTATTTCAACTGAATCCGATAGATCGGAAGTGACCGTGTGGTTTTTGTAACCATCAAGCGTGTAGTAATACGCAACCTGATTAGCTACAGCAGCCACAGAGCCGCCGCCCGTATCGTATTTGATCCATTTGAACTTTTTGATGCCATCAGACGTAACATTCTGTCCGATAGCTCCAAGGCCGTGGTCATCTGTAGTAGATGTCTCGGAGGCCAAGATGCCTAAAATATAAGCCATATTATCCTCCTTACGCTACGATGACGCCCTGACGGGCGGCATTCGACATGGTTAAGTTACCAGCCCAAACGATAGGCACTACGGTAGCGTCCTGGTTCACAGCACCCTTACGCTCCAGAGGAACCATGTTCCGATTGCGGTGTGGCCTCCAGAATAGATACTGAGTATTCAGCATATACATTCTGGCTGCGTTACAATCTTCGTCATGGAACACATCGGCTTTACGGAACTTGAGCGAATCAAAACCCGCCGTAGCTTCGTCGTCCGATGTAACCCGTTGGATTGTGGTGAGTGAGTTCCAGAAATACTCAAAGTAGGTCGTACCCGCTACCACGAAATCGGGAGCTTCCGATGCCGCAGAACCCCGTTTGCAATTCAGATACAGGTTACGCATAGCAGCCTGTATGGTAGTTGCACTTGGAGTTACACTTTCGTCGGAGAAATCATACGTCTGATTCCGCCAGAACGAATAGTTAGCACGGTTGATACCGCCTACCGTACCCGTAGCAGGCGCATCAGCTACGAGGCTTTGTAGACCCCCTACCTGTTTGCCTGACGTACCAGTACCGTCTGAGAATATACCAGTAGAGAGGTTGTTCGCCATCGTCCGTCTGGCGTTAGCAATTCTGCTTTCCAGAAGGTCGATAACTTTTTCTCTGCCAGCGTTTTGAATATCCGCTTCGAGGCCGGACCAGGTGACATTAACTGCCGCCTGTTTCCAGTTGAACTCTGCCGCAGAAAAAGTCTCGCTCGGAGCTACATTCAGGACTTCATATCCTGAGTAGTATTGGAACGTGGAGTTTTCTGCATATTCTAGTTCTTGAACCAGAGTTCGGCCACCATCAGCGGGCTTGACATTCCCACGCTGCTCCAAACGGCGGAGGAGCGCGAGGTCTTTCGTGACGTTATCCGCAAACTCGCCAGAGCGATTTCGCAGAGTACTCGACACGATTTCCGATAAATTCGGAGCCGCCATCTCTTTTTCCTTTAGTTAGATGCCGACTTAAAAGCCTCTGCCAGTTCTTGCCGGAGACTTAATTCCGGTGTTGCTGGCGTATCGGCTGTGGAACGTATAGTCGTATCGGCTCGTTTGGCACGGCTCGTACGCTGTCGCATATTTTGTTTTTCCTGGGCAACCGCGTCGGCGGTATTCTTGCTGTCTCTTTCTTTCAAAAGTGCATCCCTGGTATCCGCGTGAACCCATATCGCCCGTTGATATACTTCATTGAGGTCAATGGTTTTTCCCGCTGCCCGGTCTGCATTGGCAAGTTCCGTCATAGTATTCTGCACCTGTTGAAAGTGCGGATGCTGTAACGTACCGTCTTCGTTAGTTGCCGTGGCAAACGTATCAATCTGCGACTGTGCGCTTTGTCGTGCCGCCTCGAACCGCTGTTGGTCAATAGCTTGTGCATTGGTCTGTGCGACGGTTTGCACTTGCTGTTCGACCTGGTTCAGACGTTGTTCCGTTGGGTCGGCAAAGGTTTCATTTTCGGTGATCTGGTCTAGGTTCACCCCGGTTTGTTGAGCCAGCCAGCGGATTGTTTCTAAGGGCGCAGTTTGGAGAGATTGTCGTACAGCCATAAGCTGACGGACTACATCTGCTTCCCCTGCCCCCTGCAATCGTAACTGCTCACGGTACGGCGCTAGTTCTTGATCCAGTGGTTTCAAGCGATCCATTATTTCACGCTCACCAGAAAGCTCCTCTACCCTCTTCTGATGATGAGAGTACAGGCGTTCCCCCTGGGCGAGTGCGAATGTTTTCGCTTCGTCGGGAAGTGCGTCAAACGCTTCCCGTTCTTCGGTAGGCCAGTGTTCGGGCGCTTCCACCCCCGTGGCCTCTACAACCCCCTCTTCGGGCGCTGAAACTTGTTCTACAGGAGCTTCTGTGGGTTCCTCTGTGGGTTCGTCCACCGCTTCAATGGCTTCACGGAGTTCCTCTCCTAAACTCTGCTCTTCCTCTGTAGTTTCATTATCAATAACTTCGTTCTCAGTGTCCATTTCTCATTCCTTTGGGCTGTTCGTTGCCAACTTCAATGCAGCCGTGATCGCGTAAGTGATCCCTGTGCTGCCTTCTCCCACCGATTTGTTCTCCGGTGATAATGGATTCATAAGGTTCGATATCCCCTATGACATTGTGCATACGGGAACGCGCTTGGTGTTTTTCCACCAGCTTGCCATCGCGTATGACATATGTTTTACGCACGGAACGCTGCCTGTGCTTTTAGAAGCATTTCCTGTCTCTCCTGGTCTAGTTCTCTTTCCTTTAAATCCAGTTCGGCCAGTTTTATCCGTTCCTGGCTGGTAAGTTTTGCCGCGTCGAGCTGCAGGCGTTGTTGTGCGACCTGTGCTTTCTGTTGTTCTTTCATAATGTTTGCCTGGTCTTTGGCGTTTACTCCCTGGTCTTCCGGCAAGCCCTGTATTAAATCCTCTACTTCGCGGGATACTTTAAAGCGCCGGGATGCCCACAGCATGATCTGCATGGCAACGGGACGCGCAATACCGCCGGCCATTGCCATTTGCATAAACCCTCCAACGGCTTGCAAATACTCTGCTACGGCTTGTTTATCGGCGGCGTCGTCGGCAATTACGGTGGAATCCGTTTCGACATCAATCTGGTACGAGTCGTCGTCGCGCAACAAAGCGAGTATTTCCGGTGTGACGGATATTCCGGTAATTTTGCTCATGGTTTCGGGGGAGAATATTTCTCCGATAACTTCCGACATCAAACGAAACAGGTCGCGTACAAAGCGTTCCACTTTTTTCTGTCTTGGCTGTAACCGTAAGGAAGAAAACTGCGCTTTCAACATCTGCGCTCCGCGTGTTTCCCGTGGGTCGGTTGCGCCTCTTTGAATGTCTGATATCCCGGTTAATTCAAAAATGCTTTGAATCAAACGTGTGCGTTCCTGATACAAACCAACCAATACTTGTGCGGTACTTTCCAGTGGAACAAAATCCATGCTTCCACGAAACCCGCCTTTATCGGAAAACGCCTGCCAGTTATGGGCCGGGATCATCGTTCCTTCGGTAGTGCGGAATATATTACCAAGTTCCTCGTTGGCTGCGTCATAGACACCGCGAACTTTAAGCATACTTACAAGGTGGTCTATCCGTGCGGTTATGTCGTCGAGTTCGTCTGCCTGGTCCTTGTAGAGACTAAATTCCGGTACGGGCAGCATGGTCCGGTCTGTTTCGAGCGAATACAACGGACGGGGTATCGGGAAGAAATTCTGTAAATTCAGCGGGTCGTCTTTTACCATCATGGGTTCGTCAGAACCCTCGGCAATAAAAATAACTTTACGGGTGCGTTTGTCCCATATTTCCCACACCCTGCATCTTTTTACGATATCGTCGGGTAAGTCTTCGTCGTATCCATCCGGCAGAATGGTCATCGGGGCTTTTTTACCTTTTTCCCCGAAATTTGCCTCCATATCTTCACGGGTTTGGATGGTTTCAAATGCAATCCACTGTACTTCGGACCATTGCCGTGCAGGGCCAAAGCGTATCTGGTCCCACGGGATAAATTCTATTTCTACTTTCTCATCCACAAGGGTTTCTTCCTCGGACATGAAAAAGGCACCCTCTCCGTCGAACTGCGCGGGCTGTTCGGCACCGTTTTCGTCTTCAAACCTCGGTAGAGTGTCGTCGCCGGTTTTCGTCAGCGACATACGCATTTCCATCATTTCGTATTTGGGGCGGTAGTGTACCCGTGCGACACCCCTGCCGGTCAGAAGCATATCCTGGACGGTTTTTTCCATAGCCACATCGAACTCGGAATTGTCGAGCATGGCTTCTATGGCACGTTCTTGAATCATGGCACCGCCTCGTGCGGCAGCGTCCCCTGCACCGTATCTTCTACGGACATCGGGCTTGGCGGTATTGGAATATAAGGCAGGTCTAAGCGTTTCGGTATTGGCCCATAAAATATTAAAGGTCTTGGACTTGGCAGGGAGTTCCTTGCTGTCGTTCCGGTATCTTTTTTCTATTTTTGAAGCCTGGTTACGCCATTTTTCCTCGCGCTTGAACGCAAGCTGGAGTTCGTGGGTCCAGCGTTGTGTCAGGCGTTGCCGCGTATCATCTGTGTCCATTTGAGCATTTCATCAAAGGTTTCGGGTTTGGTAATCCTGGTGGGGTCGTTTTTTTTCTTTTTGGCCCACGGGCGGGACATACAGGCGTATCTCCACTCGTCTGCCGCGTGGTCTTCGGCGGATGTGTCTAAATCTTCCACCCGTACGTCGTCGTGGGGCAGCGTAGGGATGGTGCGGATGGAATCTATGCAGTTTTCAAACGTGTAAATCATTGGACGCCCGTCGGTGCCAATCATACGGGAACGGAGTTCCGCCCAGCCGGACATGGCTCCATTCTTCCCTACACGGCGGTTATCGGCTTTTCTCCATATCACCCCTTCCTTGCCCATCTGCTCGGCAATAGATGGACCCCCCTGGGAGATAAATATGGACGGATCGGCAACCCCATATGTGATTTTTTCATTTTCACGGGACCGAATACCCTTTGCTATGTCTTCGTTGCGTAATTTTAGGCCGACATTGGGTTCTTTTGCGCCGTACCACTCCCGGTAACGTATTAGACTATTTTTTGGATATAGCTGGCCGTCTACCTCGCTTCCGTCCGAAACGGCCCACCAGCCTACAGAAAAAGGACTTGCACTTCCCCAATCGAACGAGCGGAACCGGAGCCAATATGCGGGGATGGGTATGGGTCGGATGATGTGGTTTTCATTCCAACAGTCAAAAAAGGCACCTTGTACTGCATTCCAGTCACCTTCTAGCCATGCCTTCACGAGTGCATCAGATCCCACCAGGTGCAGGCGGTCTATGTACGTAGGGTCGTTCTCTAGCAGTATGCGGTTGTCCTGTATCTTAGAGGGTATGAATACAAACTTGCGCTTGTATCCTCTACCTACGTCACGTTCGCATACCTTCATGCCTTGCGGGCAGGGGTCGACGTATCTCGCCTTTAGCCACTGCTGCCCTACGCCGCCTGGATTCCCTGTCAGTATTAACTGCGTAGGAAGGCCGTGGGCGCTTCTCAGAACGCCTTGGAGTCGGTCTATGGGTCGTGGGTCCGGGAACGTCCCCGCCTCCTCTACGCAGGCGTCTGAGATGTTCTGGCCCTGGTATTTGTCGGCGTCCTTTACGCCTTCAAGAGGACGAAAACGCAGTCGTGCGCCATTCGGAAAACGCCATTGTTTGCGCTGTTCGTTCCATTGCGCCCCTACCTTGCTGTAGATCCCCTTAGATTCCTCTATAGCATCGTCGAGGCTAGGCAACTCACGCCGGAAGAATACCGCGTTGAAGTGCTTATTTTGTGCCTTTATCAGATACTTACCTAATACCCCGCTAGTCTTCCCCCCGCCACGAGAGCCACCAAACAAGACTTCTGGGACAGGGCAGTCCACTAGTGCTTTTTGCGGGCCTGCTTGCGGTGCCCAGGCGACGGACTTTATTGCAGGCAATACTGCGCTTCCCATTCTGCGTCTGTCAGCGGTGTAGCCGATACTACGAAATTCCTAGTCTCCGCTATCATTTCTGTAGACGTTAGATCAGGCAGAGTCTTCTTTAGCAGTATCTCCGCAGCCCTCAGTTGCGTCTGCGTCATTTCGCACTCTCCATTCGCGTGCAGCATCAAGCGGTTAACGAGCTGACTAGTCTTTATCTTCTCTCGTGTCCTTGCGTCGTGTTCGGGGTGTAGTCGTGCTGCCATTTATTTATCCTATTTGTTCATTTTGTACTTGTGTTTGTCCATTATGGCCTTATAATAGGTTTAATTGATAACCGAGGCGTTGGCCTCATAGCCCTAGGGGGAAGAAATGAAAATCATTACAATTAAGTCTGGAGCCATAGAGCAGCTCAAAGCTAGTTGGCCTTGTCATGGTCTACCGGATAACGTGGACCTGATCGTTGCGGCCTTTGCTCCGAATGGCGACCTGGTAGACTATGAACTCAGCGACGCACAAGGCAACGAGTTACCAGGTATCGGACCGTGTGCCCTGGTAGAAATGGGCGCCGCATTGTCTGCTCTATTCGACGATGCCAAGAAACACGCTGTAGAGAATCCTATCATTCCAGGGACCATTAGTTCCGGCTATACCCTTAATTCTTATACGGAGTGCGTATAATGACAACAGTATGCACCCCCGAACAATGGGCCGCCGATTTTATCGAGCTTGGCTGCAATATTAACCAAGTCGACAAGGAGCTAGAAGCCTGCGGCATTTCCCGTAGTGATCCCAACAAAGCCCGCCAAGTACGTTCTGAATTTCTCAAACAAACCCTAGCAAACATGGAAATAGCAAAACGCGGGAGAGAACAGTATCAAAACTGGAAATCTTGACGTATTGGGAAGCGCCTCTCCAGGGGGGCGTTTCACAGTGCGCCAATGCAATAATCAGGGCTAGGCCCTACAACCCACGGGGGATTTGAACAATGGAATATTACAAATACGACGAGATAGAGTCGCATTTTACCGATTATTTGGAAGAACACGACTTTGAGTGGATTCTGGAAAACTTGGACGATATCCACCACTACGCTTTCAACCAAGATTATTACATCATCGGAACATATAAAGCGGCACAATGGCTAGGTGATAGGGCCTTTGAATGTATTCGCATTATTCAAGAATACGAAAAAGACAACTTTGGCGAGTGTACTACCGATTTTAGCAGCCCTGAGAAAGTCGTTAATATGTACACCTACATAGTAGGTGAGCAGGTTGTATCAGAATGGCGCGACCAATTGGAAGCAAGCTAATGACCAGGCATATTCCACCTTGTAGTAGCTGGGTTGTAGTGCGAATGACAGACAACCCGCTATCCAATGCAACGCCTGGGGCTATAAAAATCTGGCGCAATTATGACGACGGTTACGCCTGGGGATCAGCCGCCTATGACATACTAGGTTATGCGGATTCCTACGCGGAAGCCAAAGCAATAAGGCAATCAAGCAAGGGGAGCAAATAATGATTAAAGCAGCAGCATTCATCAATTTTGTGCTTTGTATGGTTTTCGCTCTAGCCATGCTTATTACTAACTTGGGCATTCCCTACACAACAGAACAACAGGTGATGTCAGGCGCAGTCATTATTATTTGGCTTGCCTCGCTTTGGACTCTCATTGACGGCTAACACACACATAGAAGGGGAACGAGATTGGACGCTAAAGTATTCAGAAACTATCTATTTTCGCTGGGCGTCACTAAAGAAAACCTGGCGGAATTGGTCGAGGTCCAAAACAGGACCGTTAGAAGGTGGGCTACGGGCTATCACGATGTACCACAAGATGTGGAAGATTGGATTTTTGACCTCGAAAACCGCCTATTGAAAGATATAGCAGCGGTGCTGCAAAATAAAAAACCAGCTTCCAATTTTTTGGATTTACCGCCCGCCTTGCAAAATCAACTTAAAGAGTCCGTCAACAGACGGGTAAAAGAAGCGTTACGGCTTAGAGAGGAGCTAAAATAATGAAAAGTGACTTAGCTGGATGGAATGAAAGTTATGAAGCGGGCCTAGATATGCTCGACAAACTTAATCTCATCGCCAAAAATGACCAGGAAAAACTACGCAACAGCCTTGCCGCCGCCTTGACGGTCATCACCCATGCGACCTATGCGATGGGCCCCACCGAAAAAGCCGCAGATGGAATGATAAAATTTGCCCACAAACTAGCGCGGCAACATTGGAAAGATGAAATCCGCAAACATGGATATTCACTCCCAAGGAATTAGTTGAATAAGGCTCCACGCCGTGGGTGGACCCTACGTTTTAACCGGGATCGGAGCTATGGCGGTCTGCAGCATATCAAGGACTTTCATTAGTCCCTCAGGTGGGCCGTCGTCCCTGGCTAGTACCCGGACATCATACTTTGCCGAATTATCGCTATGCCTGGTATGCTTGGAATGGGCGGATATCTGACCGTGTACGTTCACCTTTACCTGGAACGGGCCGATACTTAGCCCGCCGCCGCCGGTCAACTCCCCCGTTTTGCTGTTGTCCTTTTCTTGAGTGTCGGAACTCGTAACACTCATGGTGAAATTGATTTCGGTTTCCTTTACCGCCAGGGAAGGCGTGTTTATCAACGCCAGCAAAGGCACTTCCAGGTCCACGGTTTCCATATGGCTCTTGCCGGTCAACGCATTCGGCGTAGATGGACGCTTAAATGTAAAATCTACAGTCCTGGCTGTTAATTCCTTTTCGTCCCCGTCAACAAATCCGACATCTTTAATGAAATTCGCAGTCGCGGTAGCTAATAACGTCTGGGCGTCACTCGCTGCCTGTAGCGGCCCGCCGATTAAGTCCTTCATAGGAAGACCCCGGAATTGTCCACTCATGTTTATTAGTTCTGAGTCTTCCGCCATTTCTGCTCCTATCGTGGGAATGTCTGGTGTATTTTATCGTTTATGAGCATGACGCCCTCACTTGCGTCTGCACCCTTGAATTTAATTTCTACCTGGGCCTGTGATTTCCGGGTTAAAAACCTTCTAGGCAATGAGCCGACTAAATCATCGTTTTTTAGCCCTCTGAGATCGACTTCAAAATTGACTTTTAACTCATCCACGGCCAGGGAGTTATGCTTGCTTAACGAAAAAAGCGGCACTTCCACCGTTGTTTCGGTCAGTTTCCCATGTTCCGTATGCGGCAGGTTTAGGACAATGCTTTTCGGCTTATATGTCCCGTCCTCGTTTTTATCGAAATATCTTTCCTGTAACGTGTCCCAGATGCCGCCCTCGACATCCTGGGAAGCGGTTACAATGGCCTCATGGACCGCCGCAAACATCGCTTTGAGCGAAAAAGCCGCCACTAACCGCTTTTAACCTTGCTGGTTATAGCTTGCTCAATTACAGGCAATAGCCTGATCCCACAGAAGCCAATCATAAAAGCGATAGCCGGACCCCAGGTGACGTCCAACTCCCAGTGTTTCATGATTGGTGGAATGAAAAACTCCGCTGCCGCCCAGCCAACTAAAATAGCCAACACAAGATCGCGCCAGCTAATTGACTTCTTAACGGCCCAATTGGCTAAACCGCCTACTCCTGACGCTCCTATGCAACAAAACTTTGCGCCAAACGTCAGTATCAACCATTCCATTTTAGACGATGCTAGATAGGAACTGGTTTCTTATATTCTGGATTTGCGGGGTATATCTCTGGCCCGCTTGCTGAGAAGCGAGTACATTCGCTAACCCGCTGGGGTATAAATCGGCTACGTTTACAGGGCTTCCAAATGTGAAGCTGGCCTCTGGAGTTGTCTTCGGCCCGAACTTCGCACGTTCTACCGCCTGTAATCTTTCCAGTTGCTTTTGATTATCCAAAGCGGGGTTATACCAGCCAGGAGCAACCCCCGCCATAACATAGCGTTGCGGGTCGCCAAATTGCTGCGCCCCCATCGGTGCCGCTTCCCTTTTTTTGAGATGATCGGGCAAGGCAGCCCATTGCTTCTGCGCCTGTGACCGACCTATTACTGGACCCATTATTTTTTCCTCGTCGGTTTTCTTTTAATGGGGGTTTTTACTGGTTTTCCGTAAGCCATAATCTCTAGACAGTTGTGGACATTGACTGAATCTTACCTTCCGACTGCTGGTTTGACAAGCCATAATGGACGGCCAGTTTGTCCAGACTGTCCCGTAAAAGGGCCAATCCCTTGGGGTGCATATGTCCGGCGTTATTGTTCCACAGACAAACTTCAATCACGATATTTGCCGATTCCTTCAAGGCTTTGCAGGCCCGCTGATGTTCCGCCATTTTCTCTAGTTCCAGGTCTTTTTCACCACCAACAGGTGCCGCATAACTCCCGATTAGCCTGGGCATTCGGTAATTGTGTTGAAATATCCGGCCCGCGTCATACTGACGGGCTGTAATGAGATTTCTTCTCCAGTAGGTTTGAAGCTGATCTTCTGAAACATTGCGTATTCTGAACTTACCGGCCCTGGCAGTCTCCTCAGATACATATTCGTTGCGCTGCCTAGCAAACTGGTTTGGAACTTCGCGTGTCTCACGTTTCATTCACAAGCTCCATTATTTTCATCACCAAAGGGCTACCAAGAGACTTCTGAATGTCATTAGGAGATACCCCGTTCTGTAGGGAAACCGAAATAATTACCGCTATATCGTCCAGCAGATAATCCATGTGAGAGCCGACTTTGCTTCCACGAATGAATACTTCCTTGGCCCGCATTTCCGTTAGGTCATAGCCTATCGACACATGATATTTCTCTCCATCCATCAAAACGGAGTGCGTTATTTGAGGTCGCCTATTCTCTAGTCGCTGTCTCGCCATCACATTTCCAGCATCGGTTGCTGTTCGAGGTTGTGCAGCCAATCTTGCTCTTTTTTTGCTCTATTCGCTGATTGATAGTCTTTCCATTCCACGCTTTTGAAAATAGCTTTGTGATTAACCCAACGAGTGAAACGGCGTTGATATGGATCGGACCTGTCGTAAGGCATAGCGTAAGGATCGCACCCGTAGTCGCGCAACTTCTCAACTCGATATAAGTCTTGTTCTGGTGTCGTGTTAAATCCGATTAAGACATAAAACGCCATCTGGTGAGGCTTAACTCCTGCATCCGTGACTATTTTGATCCCCTTGTCGATTAGTTTTTCCGTCCCTTTCCCCCATTGATCCCAGGCAAAATGCACTTGTTTTGCAGTTTTGTTAATATTGCTAAACTTGACAGAAGCTAACGCAGCGGCTTGCTCCTCTGTAATGATGCGAATATTCAAGCCTTGCGAGAAATTTACTTTCAACTTCAATGTTTTAATTTCGTCAATTCTTGCTTGCCAGCTTGGGTTTCCAAAAAAATCATTATCAAGTAATACTATAAAATCTGAATCTCGCTGCTGCCATATTTCCTCTATAGTATTTTCTTCGTAGGGCTTCCCCTCTTTTTGTGGAACCACGCAGAACTTGCAGCGAAAGCGACAGCCACGCATGGTGAAGCCTAAATTGTGAGGATAACCATAAAGACTGTAATCAGGAAAGTGCTTGTCTATTTCTGGAGGTAATAGTGTCTCATAGTCCCATCCAGTGCCTCCGATTTCCATGCGGCTTTCATCCAATATACTCTTATCGCTAAACTTGAAAATGGTGGACGCATAGATTTTATCGTAGGTATTTTGCCAAAGTTCATCATACCAGACAACTTTATCGCCCTGATTTTTGTGCCATCCAGATAGCTTCATCAAAGCAAGGTTTGGTATTTTTGAATCGACATCAAGTAGGGCTATTTCTCTCGCCATCACAACAGTCCATCACTGGTTTGCGGCACCGCCCGCAAATATATTTTGCCCTTTCAAAGATCAAACGGGTCCATTCGCCACACCAAGGACAATTCAGTGCTGGTGCTTCATCAGCCAAGCGTAAAACCCTTTCACGAACTCCCCCCTATCCGGTTCGCCCCGGTAGGGATTTGTCTTCACTGTTTTGCCTAATTCGGCTGCTTTCCAACCTGTTCTCCAAGCGGCTGATTCCATGTCTTTCCTCCTAAATGGCCTTTGGTGAGTCCTGAGAGAAGACGTAGATCGACCAGCCTCCGCGTTTGCAGAGGTTGATCTATGCCTTCACGATCTGTGGCCTTCGGAGCCGTCCGTCGTATCAGACCCAACTAGTCGCTTCGTGCCGCTAGTCGGTTGTGCGCTACTTCAGCCAATGCACGTTTGACTGTGATCCGGGTTCGCACTTTCGATCTCCCGCTGGGTTACGATCACGCCCAAGTACCCTTTTCAATGCCCGCTCCGTCTTCACCCGACAGACATTGAGTTTTTGTCTCCTTCCAGTAATTCCGGTGGGACCATGCAGCCCGGTTCTCCAGGCTTGGGACCAAACAACGATTCGCTCCAGAACCTTGTTTGATTCCATTTCTTGACTCGCAGGGGCCATTTGGCGTCGCCCGCATAGCTGTCAGGCTGTGCGGCTGCAGGCCGTGCTTTCAAACTCTTCTGAATCCACGAAACGGGGTCTACAACGTCTTCCTTGCAGCAACGTGTAAGGCAATCCAAAACGTCCTCTTCGTCGGACTCTTTCAACCACTTCCCGATAAGAGAACGGGCGTTCTGTACGCCCTTCTTCTCCAGTACCTTCACCCCAAAATACCAAACTGCGTCTGCTACTTTTTTAGACAATGGCTGTCTCCACAAAGTGTTTTACTTCTTCCAAAGACCGGCAAATCGTGACGCAAGCGCCCGCCAGAATGAGTTCCTCGTGACGCTCCTTCTGCGCCTGAGAAACGCGGCCTTTTTCCGTTTTAAGTTCGATAAATACCGGGCGACCCCGGTGGATAATTTCAATGTCGGGCCAGCCCTTTTTGACGCCAAGGCGTTTTTGTTTCGCGTAATACTGCGGCTTGTGCCGCCCCTCGTTGGGGCTGTGGTGCCAGATCGTTTGCGGCGGGAGCGCAAGGTTAAGATAACTCGCAACCTGGACATGAAGCTGGTATTCCGTCATTTCCAGATAAAGAGGTACTCAAACACCCCCCTCTCCTTTTTCCTCTGGACGAGATACCCCTTCCCGCAATCACTTAAATGCTTAAACCGGTTTGCTGTCCCGTCGATAACCTTCGCTTGTGCCTTCGCCTGGTCGTAGGTCGGGCGGTGCGCTATCTTCCTGTTCGACCCCCAGAATTGTTGCGGGGTCACATAGCGGTCCCTGGCTAGATTCCCGACATGGTAGGTTTCGGGCGGTTTGCCACTGGATTTCGGCGTCGCGGGTGCATTTGAGACAAGCGTCAATCCACCATGCGGCGGAAACCGGTAAATCCTCGCCATTTCGTGAAAATCGGTAGGAGTAGCCGGAATCATGGCATATCGGGCAGGTCGTAGAAGTCATCTGGTCGAACCTTGCCGTCTGTCAGATCGAAAATCTGCGTCATTACCCGCGCCTCGGGGATTCTCTCACCGCGAAAATAGCGGTACACAGTTTTAGTTGTGCAGCCAAGTTCGCTTGCAAAACGCTCCGCGCTTAGTCCTCTTTCGTGAACGTAGTTTTCCAGTTTCATCCATAATTCCTTATTGGATATCTTATATGTCCGGTCTGGATAACCTGTCAATAAAAGAAATTTATCTATTTTGTGTTTTTTGGCTTGCGCGTTGTCCGAAATGGAGAGTATTGTCAAATAATCTGACATTCTTTGGGAGGAGAGTGTAATATTATGTTACATTTATGCGTCTTAAATACGCGGGCCAGTGACGATGGCTCCTAAAACACCTAAAAAAACGCTCGACTTGCATGGTCACGCCGATGAGCTGACAGCGGAAGCCGCAAGTTCCGGGGCGTGGCTTGCCGTAATGCTGCGGTGCTGGGTAAATTTCCAGGTTGAGCTTTTGAAGCACCGCTCGTCGATACGTCAACGGATTGAGAAAAGCGGCGGTATAACTGCCTATGATTATTGGGGAAAATCCGGCAATCAATTGAGGCTTTTGCAATTGGTGCAGCATTACCGTTACACTAATTCCAAATTTAATGTCACCAAGGCCGCAGAGCTGATTAACACGACCCGCCAATGGGTTTCCGGGGCTTTAAAGGAAGCGCGTGGGCTGGGGCTGGTAGATGAGAACAATCGCCCGACAGAGGCGACTGAATCGGTGACATACGAGTTGACGTATTATTTGCTTCACAACGATGGTCTGATAAATGCGATTCATCACATGAGTGCGAGAGCTAATATTTTTGCCCTTGAGAATGTAGATTCCAAGATGAGGCCGTTCAAAACCAACGACACTACTTTGCTTTTGAAACATGATAGTTAGATTTTGTTACCCAATAGGTAACGAGAAATGTAAGGAAATCTGACATACTGCTGTAACAATCTTTGTCGCTTGATAGATGGCAAAAGGGGATTAAATTTGTGAATAAGATTAAAGAACTAAGGGAAGAGGCGGGTCTTACTCTGCAAGCAACGGCTGACTTGGTTGATAGTACCCCAAGTCAGATTTCCAAGCTGGAACGCGGGGACCGGAAATTAACAGTAGAATGGGTAAACAAACTATCAACAGCATTCGGGGTGGAGCCAGGGGCGATATGGCCTATGGCTACGAAGGGCTTAAAGGTTTTCAGGGTGGTCGATGTGCCTGAATTGGATGTAAGGGCTGCGGCTGGCGGCGGCACGAATGTTGAGGATGAAACGCAGATAGCAAAATGGTCTTTGCCGGAACCATATTTGATACAGGAATTACATGGGCAGCCTTCCGGTTGTCACGTTATCACCGTTCAAGGCGATAGTATGCTGGACGAAAATGGCAAGGGGTTGATGCCAGGTGACAAGGTTGTTGTTGATAGTTCCAATAATGTGCCATCCCCTGCTGGCCTTTTCTGTCTGTGGGACGGAATTGGAGTAGTGCTAAAGCGCCTAGAGTATATAGAGGAAAGCGAGTCAATCAGGATAATATCGGACAACCCCAAGCACCGGACATATGAGCGTTCTTTAGGTGAAGTTTCGATAATTGGACGGGTTATTTTGCGGCTGACCCGTATGTAATTCCCCACAAAAGACTACCGGTGACAGGAAAGGCCCAGTTTGCGGGCCTTTTTTTGTTTTCCCAATACGAATATTTTTTATTTCCTGTTTGAATAATACTGGACAAGGACCGTTTCGGACAATATACTTGTCGATATTGTATATATTGAACAAATGAAAAACAGAGGAAATTATGGGAAAAGTAAAAAATCTTTTGTTACCGGATTCCACCTGGCCCCCAGCGGTTGAGCCGGACCCGATGGAAATGCGAGAAGCGAAACTTGAGCGCGACATTATCCACACCACACAAGCCATTGAATCGTTGACGGCTACTTTGACGAAAGATGACTTTGGTTCGCCAAAAACAATGCTGAACCTCATGGGTGTCATCAACTCGTATCAACAATTTTTATTGTCACTTCCTAAGCAGGCCGCGTGATGTTGTCTGAAAGATATATGCACAGTGCAACCGGGGGGAACATGGTAATGGAAGACCCCGCCGCCTTTCTCGTCAAGTATGGCTTTGGCTATCGCCAGGAAGCAAACGGGCGCATGAACATGGGTCTGGCAACTGAGACTGCAACCAATACTGCTTTACATAACAACCTAAGTGATGAGGAAGCGGAAGCGGTTGCGGTGCAAGAGTTCGACGAATTGATGGATGGAGAAGTCGCAGAGGAACGGGACTGGGTCGGCCCGATAACTAAAAATTTTTTGGAAGTGTTACGTCCACGGGGCCGACCTCTTACCTATCAGAGTAAACGGAGTCTGCACCTTCCTGGTCTGGAGCGCAAAGTGATTTGCTACACGGATTTCGGGTACGATGATGTCATTATAGACACAAAAGCGACCAAGAGTTGTCCGACCAGTTTGAATTTCAAAAAGGGCAACGTTCGCCAGCAGGCCGTCTATTCAAAAGTCTGGGATAAGCCTGTCGCTTTACTCTACGCCACGCCAAAGAAACACGCTTACTTTGATGTCACCCAAGACATGATCGACGAAGCGTGGAACATCATGCTTTCCGCATGGCGGCGCATTGAGCGTTGGGACCGTATGTTTGCCACCGCCGACGACGCGACTGAGTTTATCCCGCTTAACACAGATAGTTTTTACTGGAACGCCGAATCCAGAGGTATCGCAATAGAGAAATGGAGACACTAGTTATGAAATACACAAACAAGCTCGTCGAGAATGTTTTGCAGGGCAACTTTGGACCGACAGTCGTTTTGGAGAGCCAATACGAAGGTGGCTGGAAGATGGACTGGGCTGGACAGGGCAATCCGCCGACAAAGGGTGCCTTGATAAATTTTGATGCAGAGAAAAAGGGCCGGTACTGGAAGATGACCGCGTTTGAATTTTCCGATGGTCAACAACAACAGCAGCAACCACAACAAGCCGGTAATGTCGTTCAGCAGTTCGTTCCACAAAACGGCGGACAGCAAAATTATCAGCCCTCACCACAGCAAAATTATCAGCAGCAAAATGGTAGCCAGCAAAACTACCAGCCAGCGCCACAACAAAACGGCATGGATGAGAAGGAAATATCCATCGTTTTACAGGTTTGTATGAAAGCAAGCGCCAACCCAGCACAGGCCGACGCATGGTTGAAATGGTACCATGAGAGAAAGGCTGATCCCTACAGCGTTCAGCAACAGGGCGTAGATCCGAAGTCCTTTCCTAACCATACGATGCCCCTAGACACAGCGGTTGGCGATGACATCCCTTTTTAAGGAAAAGATCATCAGGGATCGCGCCTACTTGAATGAGGTAAGGGATCTGCCTTGCATCGTTACGGGCGCGACACCCTGCGAACCAGCGCATATTCGGTTTGGACTAGGCGGCGGCATGGGATTGAAGCCCGGTGACAATCGGGTTGTCCCTCTGGTGCCTCAACTTCATCGACTCCAGCATGACATAGGTGAGATTTCATTCTGGAACAAACAAGCCAACCAGGATGTTGGTCTGATTATGCGTCTTTTACTAGAAGTCGCGGAGCTTAGATATGATAGACGAAACCAAGGTTGAAGCTGCGGTACATTTTCTAAACGACACTTCTGAGGCTTCTGCTGCTGCCCGCGCACACCGGATTTACATGGAAGAAATGCGAAAGCATATCAAAGCTCT
>VTLG01008878.1_pt1 | contig 22996 bp, 34 predicted proteins | sample 4694571 | NCBI WGS metagenome assembly VTLG01 (sample SAMN12604809, study PRJNA352737) | marine metagenome | biome: ENVO:00000447; feature: ENVO:00000209|ENVO:00000569|ENVO:01000036; material: ENVO:00002151; isolation source: viral sequences binned using virsorter ...
GGTGCTGTTAGTGCATTGAGTAATCAATTGTCTACTGGTGCTGGAACCGCAGGATCCTTGGCTGGGACCGTCACGACACAAGGTGCTCTGACTGTAACGGCTGGAGGAGCAGGTACTACAGCTACTGGACAATTTGTTACAGAGCTAGAAATGAACTAGGACAATGAAGAAAGTTATAGTACTACTATGGCTTAGTTTGATGGGGTCTGCTGCTAATGCCGTGCCAGTGGTCCCCAATTTTCAGCAGGGCTCGATGACGAGCCATACAGAAACTGAAAGCACGGTAACTGAAACAATTAATTCTATAGATTATAGGACAGGATGGGAATACAGCGTGACTGGGGTAGGCGTTTCCAACAATGGAGAACCACTGAACCCCAATGTGAATACATCAACAGTAACAATAGCACCAAGCGTAGGGAGCAACGGAGACATGGTGACAGGAAGCGTGACTTCTTCTCACGATGCACTAGACTTCTCCAACCAAAGCAACTTCACGCAGACGACTCCAGGTGCAGCATTTCAATTCACTCAGACATATCAAGGACCAGGGCTCACCAACCAGACTTTGATACAAAGAGTAACAACTATCCAAAGCGTCACAGATACAACAAGCGTCTTTACCCAATAGCACTATGTCTAACTCAACTTGCGATTGCCCCTGCCACGATGGCGGAAGGTGTAGGGGGTGTAAGTGCAACAGCTAATCCTATAGCCAATAGTTCGGGCTCGGTAACGAACCAGGCAATACAAGTTTTACAAGGTCCATACGTAACTAACACCTACGGTGGTGGTGTGTCATGTCAGGGTACGACTCTCAATATGACACCATATATTCAATTCGCTGACTCAAGGAAAGATCCTTGGGAAGATTTTTATAATCAACCACAGTATAACATGACTGATGTGAGTGGTACAATGACTCCTACTTATGTTACTGTACAAAACTATCCGTGGGAAGATTGGTATGATGATCGTACTAAAGCAGATGGTACTAGATGGTTTGAAGATGGTGCAGACATCACAATCGTTCAAGATATAGATGGTCCTAATGGTGTTCCAGATATTATTGATAACGATGGTGATATGACACCTACATGGTTCAAGCCTGTACGTACTGACATGAAGGCAAACCAATCATTCAACTTAGGTTTATCTGCTACTCTATCCATACCATTGAACAGAGGTATGCAAAGGGCATGTAAGCAAGCAGCAGAGTCACAAATAGCAATGCAACAGCAATTGGTTGCTAATAAAAGATTAGATTTTGAGATCGCAAGATTAAAAAATTGTGGTGAACTCAAAAAAGCTGGTATATTTTTCCACCCTCAATCACCTTATGCATCCATATGTGCTGATGTTGTGGTAACAAATCCAGGTGGTCAACTACATCCTCATAGTCACGACCTACCTCAACCTAACTTTGATTCTTCTTCTGAGACTCCTTCTCAGCCTTCTTCTGAGCTTTCATCCTCTTCTGATGATTCTTCGCAAACGGGATCGGAAGGAGACCTTTCTTCACTCGGTACTCATTCGTCTTCTTCTCCGATTCAGTCATCTGATAAGGGGTTTTTCCAAGGACTCCGTTTACCTTGGCAATCACCTTCTTCACAGCAGGTTTCACAACCTTCAGGAGCAGATCTGCTAGGGGTTTTGCAAGTAGGGCAGATGACGCAGCAACAGACGCAATCACAGCAGTCGTTGTCACAATCTGAGGACTAGGTAGATACTGTTCTACTACACCAATATCCTCATATAAAGCTACACATATTTTTTTATTAAGGTTGTTAGGATCGGGTTGTAACTCGTGACCAACAACCTTTTCTTTTTCATTAGGTCCAACTGATCCTATCCTTGGAGATAATGGACCAGGACATTCTGGATCACCTTCTGGTGGTTCTGTAGGAGGAGGGTTAGGAGTATCTGGAACAGGTGCTTCAGGTGCATCTCCTGTATCTACACCCTCTGGTTCCTGATCCTGATTCATATAAACTGTCTTCCAACTCAACTCCCTATAATCATAATCTGGTGGATAATAATTAGGCATACCAGCATCGCATAATGTAGTAGTACCTTTAGGATCATCATTTACCAGCATCTTATTGGTAGATGGATCCTTCTTTGCATTCTCTTTGTGTACTTCTACACAACCAGGCATAAAAACAATAGGTGTACCTGCATTGACCACCACTGGTGGTTCAATAGGTACTACTGTTGGTACACCATTCAACCAGACACGAGTATCTGCAACTCTAATAGTACCAATAGATCTAGTACCAATAGGTCTGATACCAGAATTAATAGGCTGAACAAGAGGTATCCCTGTACCATTAACAGTAATGTTAGGAATACCTTCTTGACTATTAGTTGGAATGAATGGTATCGACATCGTTATTAGGGAGTATATCTAGATCACCGACCACACCACCTATAACAATAAAAGCAGTAAGCACAGCACCAGCACCCCAGACCCATTTCTCCAGAGCTCTGATCCTTTCTCTTACATCTTCATTTAGTTTTGTGATTCTCTCGTCTGTTCTATCAATTCTCTTATGGATCAACTCCATTCTACGAGTAGCATTCTCTAGAGTACTATCAATGACAGCAATCTTTACGTCCTGCTCTGAATCTTTATTACTAATGTCAGTCATTAGTCTTGGCTTCTATGATCGCCTCTTTAATAACTGTCTTTAACTGTCTTAGTTTTTTCTTACCAAGACCAGCACGAGTATCAATCTTAACCTTCAACCAATACACAAAGGCAAGTACTAATATAAATTGAATACCTTCACTCCATGATAGGTTCCATGCCTCATTAAGATCTAATGAAGCAGCAGCGAATGTGTTTAATATATTCATTATTTTGGTATTTGTTGTTTATAGTCATTAGGTACTTGCATACCTTTGACCTGTCCAGTAGTAGTTGGCCATGCTTCTCTAATAGCAGCACGAACTTCTTCTCTAACTATCATCTGCAGCTCTGTTTTCTCTGCTTCTATTCTTTTTTCAGGTCCACCAGTTGCTTGGTCAATGGCATAATTGCCACCAACCATACTACCAGTACCTACAACAGCAATTGCTGTTCCGTAGGTTGCTATATCCTTTACGTCCATTAGAAAGGATTGTTAGGTCCAGGAAGTGCTAGAGGAGCAGACTGAGGTGCTGCTGCTTGATCAGCAGGAAGTGCAAGATCAAGAGCACCAGCACCACCTAGAGCACCAGCACCCATGCCATCCATTACAGACTCAATAGCTGCATCTTTGACATCATCAATGATTGCATCCTTGTTTACAAAGATGTATGTTCCTACACCTATAATACCAGCGAGTGATACTCCTGATACAATACTGATTGCGTTAGCAATGTCGTTGAATTTAAATTTCATGATTTTAGATTTCGTAAGTTTTCTTTTCCTTGCTATTAGGATCAACAGCAATGATTTTTAGTGGTGCTTGTTCAATTCTTAATGTTTGAGTAGGACCACCACTTCCTCCTCCATTACCATTACCATTGTTCTGCATCTTCATAGTTCCATCACCTTTCTTACTAGCAGTCTGAATTCCGAAGCTAGCTAAAACTCCTGTAAAAACTGAAGCTATAAAAGTTGGATCTATTTTCTGTTGCGGTACACCTGGTATGGCAACATAATTTAAAGTTAATATTCCTCCCGACCAAACAAGTACACCAAGCCTCACCATGCTAGACAATAATGCTGCTTGTTCTTCTTGATCTGGAAGAATAGCATCCTTTAGTTTACCTAATGGACCTTTTTTCTTCTTTTTCTCTACAACTTCTTCTTCAAGAAGTTCTTCTTTTTCTTCTTCAGCCATGAACTAATTGATTATCGCTTTTTTATTTATGGCCTATTAATCTTTTTTTTACCTATATTATATTTCGTCTCTAGTACCCATTCATTTTTCTCTTTGAATGCGATAACTTTTATTTGGTTGAGGGGTGCGATGTCTTTGATGACTTCTGGGTTTGTAACAACGACAAGTCCCCAATCCGACAAGAGCTGTACGATCCTGTTACGGCGTTGGACATCATTAATAGTAAGGTTAGCCTTTTTCCCATCTAATGCAAATAACTCCTTGAAATGAACAATGTAATACTTACCTTTCTTATGTAAGATATGGCAAGACTGGTATAATTTCTTTTCCTTTCTTGAAGCAACACCTATTCTAGTAAGTGTTTCTCTCACCTTCAAAAAATCATCTGGTTCTTTTAAAGTAACACCAATCATCTGAGATTCCGACCATTGAACCTCATTTTCTGTAACAATCACGGACATTTTATCCCCCAATATCAAGTTTTGATTTTATATGTTTAAGTTGATCGTTGGATAAAATTCTTAAGGCTTGAAGTGCTTTCTCATCATTATAACCATAATAATTTTTGACACTTTCTAGGTCCTTCACTTTATCTTTTTTGATCCAAGGAGAGAATCTCTTCTTTTTCCTGATGCTATTTATATAAAAATCGTACTGCATGTCCTTTGGGATATGTGAGGACATGTTCATCTCATTAGCATACAATAAACAATCGATATGACCAGACATACAACGATTGACAATGAAAGGGGTATATGCTTTCACTGCCTCCTCGTCACCCTCCATCAAATTCTCCTTAGTTAGATTGATGGAGTTCAAATAATCTTTCAATTCATATCTCATTTTTTAGGAGGTGGTTTTTGTATAAAAGTTTTCTTAGTAAATTTTCTTTCGTAATCCCATTCTATCAGAACTTCTTTTATTATCTTTCTTATCTCTTCTTTATCTTTATCTCTCATCACCAAACACCGCATTGACACCTATGACTCTAGCATGAGGATTACGGACTACAGCAACCTCCCTTGCTTCTTGATAGTTACGTGCTTCAACAAACTCACTATAGACTTTGCCAGCAACATATAGTTTTACTTCGCATCGCATGGTTCTACTTTATATGGGCATAGTAGGGATTCTACAAGTGATCGTGCAGATAAATTTGCATCGCATAACTTGTTCATCCAAATTCTTTCTTCAAGAGTAACTGGTACTCCATCAGTTGTTATCATCCTGCAGCATATATCTGTCAGTCTTAGTCGGTAGTTATTAGAAAGCATTGAGGACTTGGGGTAATAGTTGGTGTTCACATTGTTGTACTGCTCTGGTCAGTGACTTGACAGTATCATCTGGTAGTATTGCTACTTCTGATTGTTTTATTATAGCACCAGAATCTAATTCTTCTGTTACAAAGTGAACAGTACAACCAGTTGTATCATCACCTGACTTTAGTGCTTGCTCAACTGCATGTAATCCTTTGTACTTAGGAAGTAATGAAGGATGTAAATTTAGAATACGTCCTGAGAATTCATCACAGAACTCTCTGGATACAACTCTCATCCATCCTGCCATAACAATCATATCAACTTGATATGCATGCATTAGTGCTATAATTTCATCTTCCTTTTTACTATAACAAGAGGAGATTCCTAATCGATCTGCTCTTTTCTTTGCTCCACATTTCTTCTTGTTATATACCATCAACACAAATTCGTGTTTAGGACACGAGTGAACTATGTTTTCGAAGTTTGTACCTTCGCCAGAACACATTACTCCTATTCTCATTTGCTTTTATAGTATTGGAAACCTGTGGTTTGTTCTTTCAGATCCTTATGTCTAAAAGTAATCATCTTATCCCAAGGAGTATGAGAGTCCATCAGGACAGCAACTTGATCACCACTAATTCTCTGAACACAACCCACATATCCTTTATATATGGAGGTTTCATCTGTTACAACAACAGTAGTTCCTGGTAAGATCATATTAGTAATTAGTTAGAATGAGTTCTTTTCTTTGTTGCTGATCTTTCATATAATCTCCTACTGATCTCATGGTATATGTTAGAGAAAATTCATAAGCATTCCATTGTAATCCTTGGAATCTATTCTTTACTAACTGCGAGGCGTTGTAACTAACCAAGGTATTAGTTGTAAGGGAATCCATACGTTCTGCGAACAAATCGTGATCGAACGTCTTATGAAGCATCCCCCTAGTCCCATAGAGATCATCTTTAATATCGTAAGGAGGGTCGCAATACAAGTGCGTATCTCGTACCATGTCTGTGAGGAGTTGTTCATAAGGTAAGTTTGTTATTTTCCAATCACAGATAATGCATGAGTATAAAGGAAGTTTTTCAATCCCACGTTCTGTAAAATTATTATCAGATGCTTGAGGAGAAAATGATGATGCTGCTGTGAGTCCACTGAAGGAACATTTATTAAGTATATAGAAAGCTATACCCTTATCATAAGAAGTTGCTTCTTCATCATCCAATACATCCTTTTGTTCTAAAAATAATACCTTTGCTTTCTCTGGAGTATTATATTCTTTCTTGAGATCTAAAAGATCATCATGAAATATATCAGCATTACGTTGTAGGTTATGCCAGAAATTATACAAAGGACCATATAGATCATTGACCCATACAGGTACTCCAGGATATCTCTTGGTGAATTCTATTGCTACAGATCCACCACCAATAAAAGGTTCCCTATAATCAGAAACCTCTTTAGGAAAACGTGGCAAAATATACTTGGTAGCACGTGACTTGCCACCTGGATAACGAAGGGGTGTCTTCAGTGCTTTCATTTTATTCAAAGTCTTTGATCGTATAGAGACTCTTAAGGGTGAGACCTTCACGTAGCATAGCAGATGTACCCCCTTCTTGTCTATCAACTATTGCGATAACTTCATCAACCAAATATCCAGCATCTAAAAGAACCTTGACTGCTTTGATTGATGATCCACCAGTGGTAACTACATCTTCTAATACGGTTATCTTTGTTCCTGGTTTTGGTAGTGGACCTTCTATCTGAGTTTTTGCACCATACCCTTTAGGTTCTTTACGAATGATAAGACCATCCTTATTACCTATGATAGCAACACCTGATACTAAAGGATCAGCACCAAGAGTCATCCCTGCTACTACAGGAGTATTCACATGTTCCAGCATAAGTCTACAGGTCAAATCTAATCCTACACCTGTAAGAATAACTGGTTTACAATTTATATAATGCTCACTCTTCTTACCAGAAGATAGAGTAAAGTCACCTTTCTTATAAGCATAATGCTTTAGGAAAGTCAATAAGTAATCTTTCATTTTCATGTGTTCAATACCCAGATAAGTCTAACAACCATACCCACAAATAAAATATAGTAGGTCCACATAATAGTCATACCAATTTTATTATGCCTACTTCCCCTAACATAGGGATGAGCACCAGGTGGGGAACTATCCCATCCCTTTTGCATGTATTCACTTGGATCAATCTTTCTCATTATTCCTCTCCTCATATTCATTTCTTATAGCACGTTTTATTACTTCTTCAGGTTCACATTTATAAGCCTTCGCCATTGGTAGGAGAACATCATTATAGAATTTTCTACCACTTTGACCTCTGAAATCAACTGGTACATCAAAGCTTCCATCTTCATGGACAATAGGTTCACCAAGTATTACATCACCTCCATGCTTATCTGCATAAAAAGTATTATCTATTGTACTAGCATTCTTACGAACTATCTTATTCAATTCTGCTAACTTATCATTGATTTCCCGAACCTCAATTGTATTTCCTTTATCTCTATTACATAGACCACAAAGGAGTTGAAAATTTTCATGAAAAAATTTATACTTAGGAAATCTACGAAGAGGAAGAATGTGATCAACACAAATTCTATCTGTAGAACCACATTTACAACAAACCTTTTCTCTACCATCTAAAAACTCATCTCTACATTTTTCCCACTCAGGAGTGTAGTAAAATTTTTTACCTTTCTCAGCAGACCATTGCAGTGGCCACTGTTCACATTTTCTGTTGTAATCAATTCGACCTTCTTGTGTTAGTCTAGTCATTTGAATGTACACTCCGCCATAATTTCAGTTAGACATGCCAAGAGATTGATCTCCTGATCAACAACAAATGCTGATTGATATTGATACTTGGCAATGATAAGAATAGATGCAGCAATGCTAGGTCCATCAAGAACCTTACACAGTTCATCATAAACCTTACGCATGATGACACCAGAATCATTATCAATATTATTTGCTACCCACTTACGAAGTTCATGAAAATTCTTTTGCTGTAGAAACTTGACAGCAGTAGATACATTGATATCATGTACCTCAGCAAGAACTGATGTATCAATAGTTCCACCTACACCATGTCTCTGACATTCATTCAGTACTCTTCTCCAGTCAGGGAAGTGCTTATTGATCAGTTCAGCAATTACTTTGTCATCTGCCTGTACCTTCTCATCAACCAAAATACCTTTCAACCTTTGAAAAAACTTAGATGCTAATTTAGGTTTTTGGGATGCATCGATGCTGAAATCAACGACAGAGCATCGAGAATGGAGTGGCGTGATGAGCTTATTCTTGTAATTGCAGGTGAAGATAAATCTGCAATTGCTATAGAACGCTTCGATGTTCGCTCTAAGGAGGAGTTGGACATCGTGAGTGGTGTTATCCGCTTCATCGATGATGATAACTTTATGCTTCTTACTCGTTGTAAGCGAGACTGTGGAAGCGAAGTTCTTAGCTTGGTTTCGTACTGTGTCAAGGAATCTTCCCTCGTCTGAACCATTTATAATTATGTAGTCACAACCAAGTTGCTCACACAAAGCACGTGCTACAGTGGTCTTACCAATACCAGCAGGACCACTTAGTAATAGGTTAGGGATCTCTCCAGCATCAACAAACTCTAGAAAAGTTTTCTTGATACCTGAAGGAAGAATGCAATCATCAATTGTCTTGGGTCTATATTTTTCAACCCAAAGAAAATCATTTCTCATAAGTCATTCCAATGACGGATTACTCCGCTAATAATAAAAAGGTTAGTGATAAGATAAGTGAGAAAGATAAAAGATCGTACAAGGACAATAGAATTATCATACCTCTTGGTCTTCTCATCAGAGAAAGAACCCAACGCATACTTCCACACTCTCCATAATCTTATCATACAAGATCAGGTTCCATAGCAATATAATAAGTCAATCTCAAAGGAGAATTGACAATATCGGTATCGAGTACCCACTTCGACAATAGGTTCTCAGTTACATAAACCTTATACTTACCATCAATAATACGGATGTTCTCCATCTTGAAATTATATTCAAACGTCTTCTCAGTCTTACCTACAATAACAGCATATGTATTTGAGGTATCATTCTTCTTATCCTTTACAATCAACTTCAATTCTCTACCATTAGCTTCCAAACATAAGTCTGGTAAACTATAAACATTAGATGCTTTCTTTATTCTTGTCCATTGTGACTCTGTGACTTCGAATGATGCAGCAACCTCTGGCATCTCAATAGATTTCTCAGGAGGTGTGGTGATCAATTCAGGATCACAATAAAAATACTTTACTTTAGTATGACCATCATTGATTCCAAGATAAGTATCTGCGGTGAAATCAAACTCAGGATCCTCATAGATCTGAGCACTCAGTCCACCTAAGAACTGACCTAAATCATAGATAGCAAAATCCCTAGGGAAACTTTCAGAGACTGTTGCTTCTGCAAGAATATTCTTCATACCAGAAATAGTACGAAGAGTATCTCCTCTCTTTACATACAAGGATTGATTGATCTCACAGAAGTTACGTAAGATCTTTTTTGTGTTTTCGGATAGTTTCATAATATAGGGGTGAGATTACTTGTCGTAGTCTACAGAGAAAGCAGTCGCTCCAGTTTCGTTAGCTTGTGCTCTTGCTGTCTTATCATTGAAGTGCAATAACAGTATACCATAATGTATGATCTTTAGTATATCCTTTCTTGATGTACCTTTACGATCATAACGTGAAGCATACTTGAGAACATTACTTCTGCAGAATGCTTCTGCATCACCTACAGAATCAATAAGGTCAAGAGTCTGTACATTTCCTACAGAATAATGACCTTGATATGTTGAAGAAATATAGGATCCTACTTCATCTAGGATCTTTTTTTCTGAATACTTGTCCATACTTAGTTGTTCGGGTTCCTCCGTTTCGTTGAATACTCTATCCAGAGCATCTAAATCTGCTATAGGCATAGTGTCCTCACCATAAAGTTCGTCATAAAGTAGACTCCAAGAATTAACCATAGTTGAATAAAAAATCATTGACGAGAGACTCTGCTCTTTCCTTGCCAAACTTCCCAGTCAGATATCCTCCAACAGGGTCAAGTTTCTTCATATACCTATCAAAATCTTTATAGACACTAGTGTCTTCGCCTGTAGGTACATTTGATTCTAGCATAGATTTGTAAGTAGTCAAGTACTTCTCAAACATAGGTAGGTGGTCATCAACTTCATCAAAGGTACACTTGACAACATAGATGTTTTCTGAGAAATGATTGCCTGGTTCAAAGAATCTAATGTTAGCTTCCTGTTTAGGCAGATCAGGAACAGAGAACAAATAGTTTTCTGTTGGATGTTGAAAGTCAAAAACGATAATGACTTTCTTCTCAAAGAATCCCATCAAGTCCATACCAAAACAAGGAAGGTTTGATCCAGTCTTAGGATAGATGATGTTGTTGTAGATACTTGACTTCGAATTGAAGATATCCACTTCTCTGGACTTTATGATATAAGGACTGGTGTATGTCCTTGCTATCAGTTTGTTACCTTTCTCTTCCCAAGAAGCCCAGTCTTCCCCGAACCGAAGATCGGGGAATGTACGGAAGAGAACTGATTTATAATTATTCCACAGATGCATCTTTGAACTCCACATCAGCATCTACCTTGTCATATAATTCTTGGAAAGACTGCTTAGTCTCATCATCGAATCTATTCAAGCAGAATGCAATTGCCTTCTCTTTCTTACCAAAGATCTTATATGCTTTGATGATATGAACCAATCTACGAGTTGAGATTACTTCATCTATACCACCGTCAAAGAAAGTCTTACGGATGATATCTGCCCAGTCAGCAAGGTTCTTACAGAATTCCTTGTCACTACAGATCTTATTCAAGATCTTAGTTTCAATTGATACTGAAGGATATGACTGCTCAAAGGTAATAGGGAATCTCTCAAGGAATGCTTCATTCAATATGTTTGTTCCTATGAACCTACCATCCTCAGATCCTTTACCTTTTGTATTGGCAGTAGCAACCACTGTGAATCCCTTAGCAGGTCTCACAAACTTACCAATCTTCTTTAGAAATACTCCTGTACCTTCTAATATTGACTGAAGACACAAGATCTTATTTGATGCTAGATCTATCTCATCTAAAAGGAGTACAGCTCCCCTCTCCAAAGCTTCGGTGACGGGTCCATTATGCCAAACAGTAGACCCATCAACAAGACGAAACCCACCAATAAGATCATCCTCGTCTGTTTCAATTGTTATATTTACTCTTATTAATTCTCTATTTAGTTGAGCACAAGCTTGTTCCACCGAATAGGTTTTACCGTTACCCGATAATCCAGTAATGAACGTAGGGTAGAATGAGCGAGACGCAAGTATCTTTTTGAGATCTGTGAAGTTACCAAATTTGACAAAGTTGTCATCCTTGAGAGGGACCAAATTCTGCTGTATAGGTGCAGAATTTTTAATCTGATTCTCAAATACGTCACGAGCTTCCGAGACCGTAAGTCTAAATTTATTGTAGCCAACTTTATATTTTGCAAGACGTTTGTTGATTGAAGGATATCCTAGACCAAACTCTGCAGATGCTGCACGTACTGCGTCAGCATTGAATTCATCACCAAACTTTTTCTGTATGAAGTCGATGATGTCGAGTGTGTCTACTGTTGATTTGAAAGGCATTGGGTCATTTGTTTCTTATGAACTCATTATAGTCTAAAAACAGCACAGATCCACAGACCGTGTACCACTTTCTAAACTGGCAGCGTTGCCTGTGCGAGTTCAATAAATCTTTTCTTTGACTTCTTACAATACTCTTCAGAGATCTCTGATCCTATAAAATTTCTTTTACTGTTGTATGCAGCAATCATTGTTGATCCAGATCCACTAAAGCAGTCTAAAACAGTATCACCAGGATTTGTATACGCCCTAATAATTCTGTCTAGTATCATCAAAGGTTTTTGTGTAGGATGCCAATTGACATATTCCTTACTGGTAGTATGGTTATTTTTTTCCCATACACAAGTGGGTATAGTTCCCTTCTCATAAGGTTTGCCTGTCCTCATATTTATATTAACTTTTCTTGCGACTCTGACATCATCAGCATTGAATAAAAAATCTTTTCCTTTAGACCAACACCATGCATACTCATGCTTTCTGGCAAAATTAGTCTTACTACGACCACCCCAGTTATAACTCCATACTATCTCATTCTGTGGAGTCAACCAATTACTCTGACTAACACCCAGTTTATATTTCAAAAATGTTTCTTCTTTCAATGTACCAAATACAACTAACATCCTATTTGGTTTCAATACTCTTATACATTCATTAGTCCATGCATCGCACCATTCAAGATAATCATACTCAGTCTTCCATTGATTATCCCATCCTTCACCACCATCAAACCCAATGAAATAAGGTGGATCCGTAAGAACGAGATCCACCGATTCATCTTCCACCTTAGTGAGAAAATCTAAACAGTCTTTATTATGCAACAAGGTCTACAAACTCCGAGAGTATCTTTTTGTTCATGGACTTAGACTTCAGGGTTTTCTTGAATGCTTGTCTGATCTGTGCCTTAGTCGCATCTTCTTTCACTTCAAATTCTACATCATTATCCAGAGAATTGCAAGAGATAGCAAAGAGTCTGTCATATCCTTTACCCTTTAGAGTAACGGATCCATTCTTTCTCCACTCTCTATGCTTTCTATCTCTTTCCTCATACTCAACATAACCACGCATTGTCTGACCAAATTCTCTATTACTACATAACCTAATACCAATTAGATTGATATCTGGGAATGTATCTCCTAGATCCTCTAGTAAGGCTACAGTAGTATTGAACTGACCACTCATTGCATAGGTACGTCCAGTCTTACGATTACGAAGATAAGTATTCCAATCTAAACTTGTTCTTCCTATACCATCTGTATGATATGAAGAATAATCTTTATCATACTTTCTTGATTTACAAATACCTGCTGCCTCACCATCAGTAAGAATAATTGCATGAACCTTTTGAAGATCATGTACCTTCTTGAAGTGAGGGAGAACACAATGTAAACTAATAACTGCTTCATTCAAAGGTGTACCACCTAAACTATAGATAGGAGGAACTGTCAATGATCCACGTACCTGATAAGAATAGGACATTCTCCATAGATTTTTGATCTGATTATCAATATCCTTCTTACCTGCTGAACTACTAATTAGATTCAATAATCTGAAAGGAGAATCTATAACTAATAAACCTTCCTTACGTTCATGAAGCCATTCATCTTTACCACTAGAGTAGTAACCATAACCATCACTATTCTCATAGAAATGATTGACAAAAGCATAGACCTCAAAAGGAATCTTCACCTTTCTACAGAATGAAACTAAATTGATTAGTTGCTTCACAGTGTCATGAATACAAGTACTCATTGAACCAGACCAATCAAGAACAAAAACTAATCCATGATTCTTACCATCAGGTAATGTTGTTATCTTTTTGAAGATGTCATCATTGAACTTATATGTGTGGAGATTTCTTGTATCCAATACACCAGTCTTAGATGTAGCAGCACGAGCATATGCATCAGCAGACTTCTTCATCTCAAACTCTTTTACAAGATAGTTGACTTCCTTTGAAGAACTCCTCACGAATTCACGAAGAGCATTATCAGGGTAACTAAGAATAGGAACTCTCTCATCTTGTCTTAGAGCAAACTGATCACACTCATCTTCATAAGATGCAAAGTGATCATTCAAATCTTTCTGTACCTTGTCATGAGTATGAACAATATCCTCATACTTTAGTTTAGGAATTTCAACGTAACTATTCTCATAAGAATCTTGGTTAGATAAATTTTGAAGATGACTATCTAATGCTTTCTGAGTTTCAACTTCTGGTTCATCAGAACCTTCCTTACCACCTTCACCAAATAACTCATCAAGTAATTCTTGATCAGTAGGTTGCATTTGTGAACTACCTGAATCTCCACCTTCTTGAGGTTGATCCTGTTCTCCTTCACCTTCTCCATCTTCCTCATCAAAGAATGGATGAGAAGATCCTTCACCACTACCAGAAGAATCTGGTGCATCTAAACCAGCATTCGCTTTTTCTTCTTCGTTCTCTTCCTTTTTCTTTTGCTTGCAATACTTATATAATGCTTCAGCAGCATTCAAGACATCATCAAAAGTCTCAGCATCTTCTACCATCTCAACGATAGGAAACTCTTTCTCTTCAAAAGGAATTTCTCTGAAGGAACCTACTTTGAAATGAAGATTGATTCTATCTGCAAGGTTCATCTCCTCAAGATCTATAGAATCAACTTCAAAGAAATCTTGCTGATCTAACTCACTATATCCATTATAAAATATCTTATTCAATCCAGCATACTTACGCTTCATCAACTTCTCAATTCTAGGATCCTCACAGACGTTGATGAAATCATGGGGTGCTTTCTCATCCCATTCTCCAGCAGGAGTATATAATGCATGACCTACCTCATGTGCTACAAGTAGATCAAATGTACTATTGGATGCCTTCTTCCAGTTAGGTAGAGTCAAGACACGTTTGTCCACATCAAATGATGCTGTCTGGACATTCTTGTGTTCCACCATTAGATTCTCGGTGGCTAGCAGTTTTGCTACATTTCCTTTGACTTCTAAGTTTACTGTCTGCATAGGTTCCTTTGTGTATGCACCTATTATAACGCCTCTCTGAGGCGATCACAGGGGTCAGTGGACACTTATTCTACTGTCACCTTCTTGCTAAAACTCTTATGTTTTTCGAACTGTATGGTGTCTGCGAACTTATCTTGAAGCATATCACCCTTGTGAGAGATGACAAAAATGTTAGCATCCTTGACAGCAAACCTAATAATTTTCATGAAATCATCTGTACCAGAAACATCAAGAGAACTGTCAAATATCTCATCAAGAATCAATAGATTAGTATTGACTGAATTCTTTATCCTAGCGACCTCTCTCCAAGTAAACAGTAATGCTAGGTCAATCCTCATCTTCTCACCCTCAGAGAATGAAGCATAAGAAAAGTCCTCATGAATAGGTGACTTGATAGTCTCATTGAACTCTTCATCTAAAGAGAAGTTGATAGGAAAATCCATCTTCTGTAGATAACTTCTTATGGTTCTGTTCATAAGAGGAAGATACTTTTTGATGATACGAGTCTTGACTCCACCATCCTTTAGAAGATGACTGACAATATCATGCTCTGCTCTTTTCTTTTTAGTATCAGAAGTCATCTCATCCAAGACCATCTTCTGACCTAGGAACTCACTACGTTTTTCCTTCTCCTTATCTATATTATTATCCTGTATCTTTTCAATTTCATTCCTGATGTACTTCATCTTGTCATCAATATTCAAACACTTATCCTTCATATTTCGCATCTGCCATTCCTTATCAGAAACCTGTTCCTGTAAAGCAATGTTATGATCTATATCCTTTTCTATATCTTCTACCTGAACTCTCAATCTACTCACACCAGTATCAAATTCATCTATCTTTTCCTTAGCAGATTGAATTTCTTTCTCCTTGAACTCAGGTGCTATACTCTGACGACATGTTGGACAGTCATCATTATTCACAAAGAATCTTAGATGCTTATTAGTAAGTTCTCTCTTAGAAGATATCTTTGCTGATAACGATTTCAAGTTAGTACACTTATCCTTTAGTGGTCTGATATCCTGAGTCAGTTTCTTCAAATTATCTATCGCCATGAAACATTCATCTATCTGTACACGGAATGTATCATGCTGACGTTGTAACTCTAGAATCTCTTGGTCCTTTTCTGCTACCTTCTCATCTGACTGAGACTCTAGGTCATCTATAAATCTATCTTGTATATTGATCTTCTCTTTTACAATCTCTGACTTGGATTCCAAATCTCTAATCTCATCATTATACATTCGCATCTTCTCTTTGACCAAGACATGCATCATAGAGAATATTTTGATATCTAATATATCCTCAACAACTTCTCTCCTACCAGGAGAATTCAATTGCATGAATGGAACAAATGTACTACTTCCAAGTATGACGATCTGAGTAAATGATTTGAAATTCAACTTCAATACATTCTGTTCAAACCATTTCTGCTGTTCCGTTGCATTAGATGATTGATCTAAAGGTTTACCATTCTTATAAATTCTGAATATAGATGGTTTGATACCACGAACAACTGTATACTTATTATTTGCAATACTAAATTCTATCTCAGCAACACAATCCTTATCATTGATACTATTGATCAACTGTGATTTGCTAATTTTTCTAAATGGTTTATTAAACAAAGAAAAGGTCAACGCATCTAAGATGGTTGACTTACCTGCTCCATTGGTTCCTATAATCAAGGTAGCAGGAGAGGTATCAAGTTCAACTTCAGTATACTGATTACCAGTAGATAGAAAATTTTTCCAACGAATTTTCTCGAATACTATCATACAAATCTAGGGATTACAAATTCATCTGGAGTTATAACTTGGTACTTATAACCCATCATCTCACAAGTTTTTATGATCTCCTCATCGGGGATCTCTGTGACATTGACTGCTGGATGGTTGTCAGCCTCAAGCAGCCCAGCATAGCGTACTGCATCGTCTTTGTCAACAAAAATGCTAAGAGATTTTGATCCATCCTTATTGGTGGATGCATATGCTTGATCTTTATCGTTTTTAGATCCTTCGATAATGGTGAGAATAAACATTACACCTGAGATGCTTCTACGTACAGAGTTTTGAGAATTGATTTGATATTTTCTTTATCCATATCAGTTTCAAGATCAGTAACATACTTCTCCAATGTAGTAAGAGTATCTTCTACTTCTACCCAATCATCTTCTTCAGCATTCAAATCAAAATTTTCAATGATCTTTACATCATGTGCTCCACCGTGGTAAACACCTTCAATAAATTTATCAAAGGTTAGATAATTACTCTTCTCCTGTACGATAATTTTCACATACTGATCTTTGAAATCATCGAAATCTTCAGTGGTATGATATGTATTATCATCATACATTACCTTATTAAAGATAGTATATGGATTCTTGACATACTTCAAACCTAAAGATTCTGTATCGAAAATATGGAATCCTCGTCTATCACCATAATCATTCCAATAGATTTGATAAGGATTACCTAGGTAAGTTATATTACCCTTTGTACTTTTAGTATGATAGTGACCAGAAAATACTTTCTTGAATCTCTTATATTTATCTGGACTCTCTCCATTTATATGACTGTATCCAGGATGTGCTTCAAACCCTGCTAGTTCTAAGTGACCCATACAAACAGTTGCCTTAGATTTTTTCAATAAGGTTTCTGTTGCAATTCTATTTTCCTCATTGATCCAAGGAACAAATAGAATTTTCAATCCACCAATGGTCACATCAGTTGGTGAATCATATGTAATTATATTATTGTATTGTTGTAGTAATAGATCTATAGTATTGATCTTATTTGTATTCTTATAATAAGCAGTATGATTTCCAACGATAGTATGTACCGTTATACCCATCTCTTCAAGACGACTGAAATAATTATTCTTAGCCCATTCCAAAGACCATAGATCAATGTTCCTTCTATTGTCAAAGGTATCACCTAAGTCAAGAACAGTGTCTATATTATTTTCTTCTAGGTATGGGAAGAATGTATCATTATAAAATTTGCCAATGAATTCATGGAAGATCTTACTTCCTTTTCTCATGCCAAAATGTTGATCTGTTATGATCGCAACTTTCATTGTGTCCAGTCTTGGTAAGGTGGTTCTTCTTCTCCAACATAATGTTTGAAATGTTGGGTATCAAAGTATGATGGTGGTAATGGTTTTACATCATCATACGCTCCTTCTAATCTCTTCTTATGTTCACGCTCATCTAATATTTCGTTGATTAGTATCTTCAACTCTTTTGCATACTCAGGAGTAAACAATCTCCTAGGAGTAACCACAGCAGGTTTATGTTCTTTTTCTTTTCCAGTTGGTTTATAGTCAGGGTCAGTGGGACCACTCATACCCTGTGTATCTATTTTTGTTATTTCTGGTGACATTCTTTTTGCTTGTGGATTTTGTCCAAACTCGCTCATCTATTCATCTTTACTTCTACGTTTTCTTTTATTGAATTCATATCAGACATATTATATCCGATTTCATTGTCGTCTGCATGGAACAACTGATCAAAGCCTGATCTTTCTATAATCTTATTCTTTATCTCTAATTGCTTTTTCTCCCTTTGTATTCTCCTCAGAAATGCATAGTATATAATCTGAGTGAAATAAGCGAAAGGATTACTGGATTTTGCTGGATCGAAATTATCAATATACTGTACACAATTCTCAACTCCATCACATATCATATCATCTTTGAACATATAGTTGACAAAGTTTGGTCGGTATGATAAATGATTAGCAATCTTTAGAAAACAAGACCCAATGTAATTAGTGATCTGAGGTTTAGGTTCTCCTGCCTCAGCAGCTCTCTTTACCTTGGCTTTCCAAATCACCAGTGCTTCCAAGAAGTCTTTGTTATTCACATAGTGTTCGGGTTTAGCAGCCATTTGAAATATTGTTTTTCATGAACATATAATAGCACAAAAATAGGGGCTTGACAAGACCCCTAAAAACATGTACACTAACCGTGTGGCGGTTCAAAAGAACTAAGCTTTAAGTTTTTGGTTTTATATTATATAACTTTTCAAGTAGATTTCTAGCGTCATCTACTTTTGATACATATCCTTTTGAGTTAGAAACTCTTGTTTTATTAGTAGAAATGAATTGCTTAGAGGCAGCGAGTGCCTTGTGCAGACATTCATTATAAAACTCAATAGCACTATCGTTGAGTTCGCTAATAGTAATAATCTTATCCTTATTCAAAACAAAGGTATCTTCACCAGAGAATTTCATCCACATGTTTGGAACTAGAACATGGTGCATTACTCCTGGCTGTGGTGTCAGTACGTCTTCTTTGACAGTAATGGCATTACCCACAAGCAAAAGTTGATCATGCTCAATCCATGAGACCTGAGCATAGATCTCTTCACCTGATACTAATTTGATTACAGCGTGGAAATCATCTCCCATTCTTTTACCTGATATCGACATTTATAATATTATAATCAAAATTCTCTTCATTGTAAATTTTGATTCGTTCAACTAAATGATTCAACGTATAGTTTTTTTTACCATTACGTGTTATGTCGTCAGACACATCATATAAAGTTGCTAGTTCCTTTGCCTGTCCTTTCCGAAGAACCCTTCCAATGGATTGGAGATTTCGAATTCTGGACTTCGAGGGAGATGCGAAGATGACGTTATGTAGATTACGAATATTGATACCAGTGCTAAACGTGCCATAAGATGCCACAATAATAGCGTCTGTTTCTTTTTCCGTGATTGATCTAACTTTTTCACGTTCTTCTGTATCAACTCCTCCGTGTATGAAAGAGACTAGTCTATTAGAGTTAATACTATTTATAGAATTATATAATATCTCACCGTGGGTTTCTACCCTACTATAAAGTATTAGAGTATTACCTTTTAGATCTAATGCTAGATTTTTTATAAAATTATTTCTTACTTCACTACTAATAAGATATTGAATCTCATCTTCATATGTTTCAAATTTTATTTCTGGATGCTTTAGTATAAGAACATTGATCTTGAACTTAGCAAGATATCCTTCTTTGATCAATTGTTCTGTATTTACTATCTTATCAACTGGACCAAACAATCCTTCTAATACCCACTTATGAGTTTGTGTACCATCAAGTGTTCCTGTAAATCCTACTCTATACTTTGCATGATGTAACTTAGTCATGATCTTAGTCAATGACTTTGCTTTGAACTGATGTGCTTCATCACCTATTACAGAAGTATAGTCATCAAAATATTGTTTAGATAATTTATATACAGACTGCCAAGTAGTAATTGTTACTGGTAGATCTGTATTTTTTTCATATCCAGCATAGACTCTATGACAAAACTCTTCTGAGTTCCAACCATATTCCTGAAAGTCTTTATACATTTGTTCTACCAAAGATGTGGTAGGAACAACAATCAATATCTTTTCACCCTTTGCTACGAAGTATCTTACTATCGTGTAAATCATCATTGACTTACCTGACGCAGTAGGAGATACAATTACTTTTCTATTATTCTTCAGTGCTTGATACACTGCCTTGATTTGATAATCTCTTGGTTTGAACTTGGTAATAGAAGTCATAAACTGCTTGACTCCTGCCATAGTTATCATGGGATTAGATTCTAATACATCCCCATAATATTTGTTCCCTTCAAATGTTATCTTATATTGATTTTCTTCGCACCATGTTATAAGTCTATCCAACAAACCACAATAAATCTCTCCTGTGGTTGGTGAGAATAATCTTATTTTTCCATCCCAATGTTTTTTCCTGTATGCTGGCATGAATGCTGCTTCAGGAACTTCAAATGTGAACTGATCTGATAATTCATATTTTATGTGTGGTTCACATTCTACTTTCAAATATACTTCATTTTTCTTATAGACCAGTAGATCAGTCATCCGTATCCTAGGGTGAGTTTTTGAAACTCAATCGCATTCCTTATTTGCCACTGCCTATCTCTTATTTGAGTAAGAACTGAATCTAAAAAGAATACACATTGAGATTGATATTCGATCTTCATTTGAAGTCTTTGAATCTTTTTGTCACCATAAAGATATCTATCGACATCTTGTTTCATTACTTTAAAATCAAAAGGTTCTTCTTCATATACTTTGGGATCTGCCTTCCCAGTATAATATTCCCACCGTTCCCTCATCATACATTTGAGTCGGAACTCGGTGTTCTTTTTCATTAGATTGAACTCGTTATAGAGTTTTATATATTCACAGTGTAAAGAAGGTATCTTCTTAGATTCGTCACTTAGTTCGTCACCAATCTTACAATCCTTCTCCCACTTATTCTGTAGGGTTTCAAGATCCATAATTTAACTAATCCATTTACCAGTTTTCTGGAGACTTGCTCCATCTTCTATTGTATAGAATGTATATTTGAATGATGCTTGTGCTGACAAGTATTGAACATCACTTGCAACTGAATCAAATGTTAGTGTTGATAGTGATACAGGAAAACATTCTCTGAACACTACAGTTTTAATTACATTGTAATTACTATTGAGTATTTGTAGAGCAGCATCTGATCTTTCATACTTATCCTTTCTAGAATAAGTAACTCTTGAGTTTGTCATATCAGCAGAAGCAAATTCAGTTCTACCTCTATCTGCTGTTTGCTCTTCAAAGTCATACTGTCCATAATATTCTGGAAAACCTAACGTCCTCAACCAGTCATGTATCTCAAGATAATTTTTCATCTCTTCATCTACTAAGAACCTTACTGTGAGATCTTCATAGTACAACTCATCTCCTGGAACTGGTAGATTCCTTAGTCTACCTGGTTGAGCTGTTGCTATCATTGATAGGGATGGGACACTTGCACTCTGGCAGAAATAGTCCACAGCCTGTGCTTTTTGTAATACAAAATTAAAGCCAGTAGGTGCTAAGAAATTTCGATTTTCTAATATTGCTGCCATGAGTTTTATTTTTATTTATCTTGTAGGTTTGAATATGAATGCTCCATTAGGTTTACCCCAGACAATACTTTCATCTTGAGCAATACCTCTATCAAATGTAGTAAATTTATCTTCCTCTAAAGTAATCTTAGATTCTATTCTTATACCATTGTTATTGGTAGCATTGAATTCTGATTCTCCATAGAATCCTCCGAACCTCTTTGCAAATATTATTTTTGCATTTTGGTAATGTATATGGAGTATCAGATTATGGTCTGTCTCTTCTAAATCGTGATCTCTTTCACGATATACTTCATTGTTATGGTCATACCATTGTCTAGAAGTTATAATGTCACCAACTCGATCCCAGTCATAGTGACAATATGCATACTCGGTAGGATATCCTTGAGCCTGTTCAAGGTTATCCCATCTACGAATAAGCATGTCAAGAAATATCTTCTTCATTTATATCCTCACATTCCTCAGCAAAATCTGTTGCTATTTCTCCACCAATCTCAGCACCTTGATTCATACCAAACATTGTGGTAGCACCAGCAAGTACCCAACCTATAAATGGTATTGATGCCATTCCAGTTGAAGTGACAGCAGCAGCTCCTATAGATCCACCAACAAGTTGACCTGTTCCTTCACCTGCTCCTTTCTTTTTGATACATGCTATAGCATTCTTACTAATATTTCCAGCAGTACTTCCTGCAGCAGTAGTACCATAAGCAAACTGCTGTTGTGTGTATATTTTCTTTTGACTTCCAATACCTAAGAAGCCACCTTCTTTTTTAATATCTGTGACATTGCTCACGATCTTCGGATCATGTGCTCTGTAGGATATCCTATATCCTTCTGGACCTGCTTCTACATTATATGATGTGTATTGTCCAATGGGAAGATTCAACTTAGGAAACTTTGTACCTTGAGATATGAGAGCAATCATCCCTATATGAGATAATCCGACAAGGGTTCCTAAACTTATCCCTATCCACTTTTTCATAATGATAATAATAAGTCCTTATTATTTATGCAGGTTTTAAACATAAAAAAAAGAGTCCCCCGAAGGAGACTCTTTTGAAAATATGTATCCGAATGGATTACATGAGGTTACGAACCAAAGTACGTCTGTAATAACGGTTCTCACCAGCAGCACCAATACCTGCAGTAGGTTGGGTGGCATCATTGATAGCACCTGTGCTGAATGGGTTTGCTTGCATTCCGTAACGAGTCTTGAATCCAATTTTTGGCTGGAATGTGTCCTGACCAACTGCACGAACCATCTGTAGTGGAACGTAAGGGCAGTAGAACAGTCCT